>Ga0208616_1000052_pt1 | contig 40941 bp, 21 predicted proteins | sample CryBogCBE16Oct07_FD_184575 | JGI IMG/M metagenome (GOLD analysis project Ga0208616, IMG submission 184575) | Freshwater microbial communities from Crystal Bog, Wisconsin, USA - CBE16Oct07 (SPAdes) (version 2) | ecosystem: Environmental > Aquatic > Freshwater > Lake | place: Crystal Bog... | reverse complement strand
AAGTTTTAGCAGGAACTCTTGGTGTTCTTTAATCCTAGTTAACTCGTTGATAGAGTCCCACGAGATTTCTTGTAGGGCACTTTTCTTTAGTTCTTCAACCTGTTCAGCATAGGGGTTAGTTTCTTCTGCTCGTTGATTCAATCGAGCTTCTAGGCTATCCAAGTTATTTTTATGACCCAGTGCTTCTGCTTCTGTATCGTAGAATGTAATAGGTCGTTTAGGCTGTTCGCCGATGGCAGTTATTTCGTCTACAATCTTTTGATAATCAGCCGATACTTTTTCTAGATATGTATAAGCATCGGTGATATTTTTAGTAACCGTGGCAGTCATTTCCTCGTGCTTGTGATCGTGAAGATCCTGTTCACAGGCTGGACATTGTTTAGTTTCTAACTTTTCTAATTCTTTATTATACTTGGTAAGAGTTTTGTCTGCTTGTGTTACAGCACTTTCTAGAGTAGACTTCTGTTTCTGTAGGCTGATAATCTTGCTGTTGTTATCTTCCCACACTTTTAATTGAGCGTGAGCAGCAAGTTCGTTATTGATATCCACGGTGACCAGTGTTTGTATATTGTTTACTAGGCTGGTTAAATCTTGTTCTTTCTTGGTTTCCCAAGCATTGCCGCGAGTAATTAAGCTGTCGATGCTCTTCTGAATATTCTCATTAGACTTCTTAACAGTTTCAATTCGAGCAGTTTCTAATACAATGGCATCCTTGGTTTCTTTAACCAGGGCCTTCAATGTTTCTGCTTTTTCACTTAATTGAGTAATACCTAGCAGTTGTTCGATGACTTCTCGTTGATCAGCAGCTCGCATGGCTAGGAACGGTTCAGTATAGGTATTCAACGCCACAAGATGTTTAAACATAGTATGGCTCATACCCAGCATCTGTTCGATGGCCTTTTGTGTTTCTCTGCTATCACCTTGGCTATCGTCTTCTAATTCTTCAGTTTTAATCTGATCATTGTTGACAAACAACTTGAGCACATTGGGTTTGCGACCGCGTTCAATTCTATAAAGATTACCACCTTTTTCAAACTCAACAGTGACCAACATGGCCTTGCTGTTGGTTTTATTGATTAAGTTTTCTTTCTTAATGTTGGTAAGTGCTTGACCGTACAGAGCATAACTTAGAGCATTAATAATGGTAGTCTTGCCAGTGCCATTTCTAGAACCGGTATCATCGCCGCCTAGATCTAGATTAGAACCTAAAACTAAAGTCAAGGATTCGCGATCAAAATCTACTGCCTGGGTATTTTGACCCACGCTCATAAAATTCTTTACGGTTAAATTCTTTATATTAAAGTTCATTGTAAATTTCTAGTAGAGTGTTGATGTTGTATTGATCGGAATTGATACTGAGTAACTGTTCAGTGACAATTTGGTCTACTGATTCAAACTTGGCATCTTGGCTTTCTTCGATGATGCCGTCTAAGTTGCTTTTATCCTGAGTTAGACTAATTTCTCGAATGTCATAATTTTTATTGAATTCTTCTTTGATAAAATTTGCTTCTTCATAGCTGATATCGATGTCTAAGTTTACCCGTAGGTGCATTTTAGATTTCATAATGCTGTCTTTCTGATCAATAAGGTCAGACAGTTTAACCACACGATACTTGGGGCAATCTGGCCAGTTGATAAACTCAGGTTCGCCGCCCCACTCTAGAACCATCATACCTCGCTCGTCATCCCAGTTGTCGGCAAAGTTGTGAGGAAAGGCGTTGCCAATATAGACAATCTTTCCTCGCTGTTGGCGCTTGTGGAAATGGCCGCTGAACACATAATCTTGGTGTTTAAAATGTTCTGCTTGTAATTCACCGTGATCGGGCATCTGTACCATGGCATTCATATAGAACAGAGGTAATTCAAAGTGCCCAAACATATACCGGCTTTTTACTTTACTGATATCTTTCCACTCATCCCCAACAAGCCACGGGACTAGGGTGACATCATCAAGAGTTGTTACACCCTCTATGACGGTGACTCCTGGAATATGGCGACCAAAGGCCGAGGAATGAATGTCACGCTTGTCTTTGTAAAACAAATCGTGGTTGCCGGGGAACCAAAAGAACTGCTCAAAGGCAGCACCTAATTTTTCTAGGCAGCGAATACTGCTGTGTAGAGTAAAGAGGTTTAGACTATTTCGATTGTGACTCCAATCGCCAAGGAATATGCAAGTTTCACACCCTTGCTCCTTGGCGGTTGAAATAAACCAATCTACGAATTCTTCACAGTCCTGCAAATGTGTTGCTGAGTTGGACTTAAGACCAAAATGAATGTCTGTCATCGCAGCAACTTTTTTAAATAGACCCATTATTATAGTTCTCCTATAAAAAGTATAGCGAGTCTAACTATAAAGGTCAACGTCAAATATCTTCGTTTTCTATTTCTTCTTCTTCAGAAACTTCCTCACTCTTGGGCATACGCATATTCTTGTATAGTTCTGCCTGACGAGCAATTTCTTCTGCATACTCTTGACTGTTCTGACGAGTCAAACTTGGTGTTAATCCTGCTTCTTCTAATAGGTCATCGCGGATATTTTGACTCTTCTTCTCGATGTTTAAAATACGAGTAAAGCTATTTGTTACTGCTGCGGTATAGTAGGCAAATGGGTTTTCTGATTTGCTCTCATCGAATTGTAGTCCAATTTGGCTTAATTGTAGGATAGCCTGTCCTTTCATTTCGTCGATGTAGGTATAACCACGCCAGTTTGATCGTTGGGCATAGCGTTCGCTTAACTTGATAAACATCTTACCGAGGTTTTCTGTGATGCGCCCGTGGTCCTTGCTAAAGTGTCCTTTGTCTACTCCACCTTTCCAATGTGATTTCCCTACACAGATTAATTCATCTTTGTCGTTAAATTTCCAATGCTGGTAGGGTGGAAAGTTTACTTTTTCGTGACTGTCTGCAGTATTCTTGACAGTTTTCTTACGACCCGGAGCCAATGGAATGTGTTCAAAGGTCATAATACGGATTACGATGTCCGTTTTGGCAATGGTTTTGTAATCAGGTGTGCAGTCTGCTAGTTTAGTTTTCTTGTCACCTGACATACGAGCTGCAGCAAATGCAGCAATGCCTATTCTTTTAGCCCTGGCTCGTTTTGCATCAGCAACAGTTCTAATGTTAATTTTATCGAGACTAGTTAAAATAATGTCGTGCTGTTGGTATTCAGGTTGTGTAAAACTTGAAAAAGAACATTTTGAACGGTGTATTTCTGCTAATAGGTCTCGGTTGTTTAGGTACTTCTGCTTTCTTATTGTGAATCCAATAGTCATCTTATTATTATTATCCTTTAATATTGATTATAACATATGAATGGGCAGTGTCAACCATTGTTATTAAAATAGCACATTATTTATCTGGTTAAATAAGAGATAAAGGAATATTTCTCATATGGCCGATCAAATTTTAGGTGCAGGACGAAGCACATTAAACACTTATACTGATCCTAGATCGACATTGTATAAAACTGGTGGTGCAGGTCGCGGCTTTTTTGATCCTGCTACTGATCCAAGATCGTTGACCAATGACGGGCCGACAAGAGACCTAGGCGGGGTAGGATTCGGAGCACCTCCAGATACTCCTACACCCGTGGATTCAGTTGATATTGGCAATCAAAGCAGCAGTAGCCAGGGAAGTAATAGCGGAGGATCATCCGGTCCTGATTTAAGAGTTACTATTAAAGTGCCCAGTGATTATGTTAGTGGATATTTTACAGGAGGATCTGATAAAAAAGAACTGAGTAATTTACAGTCGATAATATTTCCTTATACCCCGCAGATTAGTTTTGAACATAAAGCAGCATATACTACTATAACACCTACCCATAGCAACTATGCTATTAATTTTTATAAGGCTAGTTCAGTAGAAGATATATCTATATCGGGAATATTTACAGTACAAAACGATACAGATGCTCAAGTTTATTTGTCAACGATTTTTTTATTGCGTGCTTTGACTAAAATGAGATTTAGTACAGATTCTGATGCAGGTAGTCCACCGCCTATTTGTAGATTAAATGCCTACGGCCCTCATATGCTGGCCAATATTCCGGTAGCAATAACAAGTTTTAAAAATGATTTCCCTAATGATGTGGACTATTATCAAACAACTAGCAGCAGCTTTGGAAATCATTTAGTACCAATAAAATCTACAATTGCAGTTAATTGTAAAGTAATGTTTAGTCGAGCAGAAATGTTAGGAGCATCAGTAACAGATTTCTTAGCAGGCAATGGATTAGGGGTATAATATGTCGACAAGTTATAGCAAATACAGCCCTTATTATTCAACTGACCAAGGGTTTGGATATTTAAATGTTTGGAATTCTATTACCTTTCCAAAATTACCTGACGATATTTTATTCACAGTTACTAAGAGCTACGAGCATAGACCAGATTTGTTAGCCTATGATTTGTATGGCCAAGTTAACCTATGGTGGGTTTTTGCTGTTAGAAACCTTGATGTTATTCAAGATCCTATTTTTGATTTACACGCAGGTACAAAGATTTATCTCCCGCAGTTAACTACACTTAAATCTACATTAGGAATTTAAGATGGCAGTGTCGCTTTCACATACTCAGGCTAACGGCGTAGATAAATTTTACGTTAATGGAAAACAGGTTTCTGAACAAACTTATAATCAAGCAGTTGACCAAGTAGCTGCATTACCAGATATACCTCCAGTTGATCTTAGTAGCAAACTTGCAGGTACAGATAAAGATTATTATGTTCCCGGGTATGGTCCTACTATACAAAGAAAAACAAATGCACCGGCTGCTAGTCCCCCACCGCCCCCACCGCCTGCTTCGACAATACCTGCTACTACTAATGATGCCGAAAGAAAGACACCGTCGTCTTCTCCTGCAGGTGCTGCAAGCTCGCCGACTACTAATTCTAGTACTCAACCTACTCCTGATGTTGTTCAAGGAACAGAAAAAAATGTATTAAACAAATACAGATCTTCAACATATAAATTTACATTAGGTGCATTAGATAAAGATGGACTGAATAATCCTGCTGCATATCGAAACGGTACTTTAAAAAATGTTATATTGCGGGATGGCGGCAAAGGTAATTCGGGAACAGGAGAAGGGCCTGGCCGATTTGATATGTTCATTGACAATGTCGAAATTGAAAGTACAGTAGGATTTAATGAACGAGGTAGCACCACCCAACCGCAAACAATTGCATTCCATGTTATAGAGCCCTATAGTGTTAATGGATTTCTTGAAGCTTTAAAGGTATCAGCTCAAGCAGCAGGATATCCTTCGTATGCTACAGCTAATTTTGTATTAAAATTACAATTTACAGGGTATCCCGACGGCGACGGACTACCTAGCTCTGTACCAGAAATAGATAAAGCCACTCGATATTTTGTTATAAGGATCGGAGAAGTTGATATCACAGTTGACGAGCGAGGTACAGTTTATAAATGCAAAGGATTCAACGCAAGCGAAACAGCACTTGGATATGTACAAGGTACGTTGAAGAAATCTATCAAGATGAACGGTAAAAAAGTTTTTACTGTATTGTATAACTTGACCAAGGCCGTCAATGAACAAATTAAAGAAGATGATAAAAAGACAGGGTATACTGGTAATGACCATGATGAATATTTTATAAAATTTCCTAACAGTGATTATACAGGCGGAGATACATTAGAAAACAGCAATATGTTTGGGTCGTCTGATATAACAGATTATTCTAGAAATAATAATTATGTTATGCCAGACCCAGTAAAGACTACACAACCTAATGCTACTAAGGCCAAAGGCACCGCTCAACCCGATCCTGATCAAAATACAAAGAACCCTGCATCATATCAGATAGAACCCACCTATGGCAGCACAGGGCAGTTTCCTGACGGTACTCCGTTACTTGATTGCATAACAAATGTTATTCGAGATTCGAAATATATTCGAGATTTATTAAAAAAGTTAATGCAAGATCCTAAAAGCGTTATAGACGACACAGGAATGCTTGACTATTTTATAGTAGTGCCACAACTATTAAACAAATCTACATTTAGTAACGATTTAAAGCGTTACTACCAGACTATTAATTATTTGGTGTTACCACATAAGGTTCACTATACTGCTGTGCCGGGATTTGATAATCAAAAGATAGATGCTTCTAAATTAAAAAAATATAGTCTAAGAGAATACAATTATATCTATACAGGAAAGAATGTTGATTTATTAAAATTTAATTTACACTTTGATAATTTATGGCACTCTGAGGCTGCTCCTGCTCTAGCACAAGAACAATCCCCTCCATCGAGAGATGCTAAATCAACACAGAATAGGACAACTCCTACTAGAAATGCAGATCCTGTACAAAATACAGAGAGTTCGGGAGTTCCAGTAGGGCAATATGTTCAAACAGCAGGTCCTACAAAAGTTAATTCTAAATCGTCGGCCCCGCTACAAGCCGACCCCTACTCAGTAATGGCAGTGCAAATGCATAACGCCTTTATTAATGCTCAAAGTCTTCTGACGTGTGAGATAGAAATATTAGGAGACCCTTATTTCATAGTCACAGGTGGTGTAGGGAATTATTTGCCAGTGCCCGGACAATCTCCTCAAATAACATCGGATGGAGAAGCTCATTGTATACAAGGGCAAATTTTTGTAACACTTAATTTTAGAAATCCTATCGATATAGGACCTTTGTCGTCTGGTGGAAGATACGAGTTTGATCCTAAACTAGTTCCGTTTAGTGGTGTTTATAAAGTTATGACAATTTTATCAACATTTAAAGATGGAGTATTTAAACAGGTATTAAAACTTAATAGGATACCTGGACAAATTTTAGATTCAAATGCTACATCTTCGAATACTCCGGCATTTTCAGGAACCTCAGACTCGTTGTCGACTGTGCAGGAAAATGCGTCACCTCCATCGGCAGTTGTTAACACTGATACTGGACAATCGGGCAGTCGCGCTGATACTCTTAGTTTATTAAATCAGCAACAACGAGGATTACCAAGTCCCGGACTTCCGGGGGAATTGAGTAATTTTACTAATGCTACAGGAGGACTAGGAGGAAACACTAATAACCTATTAACTCAGGTCAGTGGTGCAAATCCTAACCTTGCAGGTGTTTCTAAATCTCCGTTGCAGATATATGGTAATTCTATACCCGGAAATTCACCTCTAGGTATACCGTTACAAGTATCCGGCGTGTCTGCCTTGCAGCAACAAATATTGGGACCTGCTGCTTTATTAAACCAAGTATCAAATACACTTCGTGTAGCCGGCATCAATAGTCCTACTCTACAACTAGCTAATTCGATTGTGGCAAAAGCAACTAATATTATTAATCAAGTAGCAGTTCCGGGATCAGGTATCGGGAAAGGGGCATCGGTATTATATAACCCTGCTACTCCTGTTAACAACATTGTTGCAGCAGGCGGTATAGTTACTGCTCAGAGAGTATTGGCTCAAGGTGCCACATTGCCTGCTAATGCCACAGCAATACCGGGTGTGGCGAGTCAGTTAGGATTTAACGCCATAACTGCTGCTGCTAACCTAGGTTCTCGAGGTTCTAATTTAATAGGTGGTGCACAGTGTGTACCTACGAAGACCTTGGCAACAGTTGGAGATCCCTTAGCAATTGCTGCTCAGTTTGGAATTAATTCATCTCAAATAGCTGGACTAGATACTAATCTTCAGAGTAAAGTATTATCTCAGCTAACTGGAATAGCAAAAGTGGTCCCTGCAAATACTTGTATAGCACAGGCGTCTGCACAAGGCATAAATTTAAATTCTTTATCGGTAAAGGGAATTGCATCGTTGCCACCAACATCGCCGCCGACTATAGCACCTGATCCTATTCCAGATTCTCAGTATCTTAATACATTGAATAAATCTACTTTAGCAAGTGCATATGGTGTAAATAATGTATCGCAAATATCGCCAGCTCAGTTATCGCCAGCTGCATTAAATGAAGCATTAAACAGCTCGTCACAAGCATTTAAAAATCCGGCCGCATCTTTAAACAATGTAATCTCTGGTGTTAATTCAGTAGTTGCTGCTGGCAGGGTATTTTCTGCTTATTCTCAATTATCTGGCATTGCTGGGAATAATGGATCTGTAGAATCTAGGCAATCTTTGATTAATTCTAATTTTGGAAATGCTGTTAATAATGCTGGAAATCTTTCTAAGTCTGTTACATCACAATTTGGTAGTGTAAGTGCAGGAACCAATCCGCTAGATAAAATAATGTTAAATCGATAAGGTAAATTAAATGGGATCTGATAATAGAGCAACAAGACCGCTTCCGTCACCGGGACCGTTTCTTGCAGAAATTACTAATCACCTAGATGCTACCTATATGGGTATGCTAGAAGTATCTCTTGTTAAAAGTGTTCAACCTGATGTAAAAAATCAAGGAAATACATATATTGTTAGATATCTAAGTCCATTCTACGGAGTTACAAATCCTAAATTCCAAGGAAATGAATCAAAGAACTTTAACGATGTTCAAAAGAGTTACGGTATGTGGATGATACCACCGGATGTGGGATCTAGAGTGTTGGTTATTTTTCTAGACGGAGATCCTAATCAGGGATACTGGATAGGCTGTGTTCAGGATATGTTTCAAAATCATATGGTGCCGGGTATTGCTGCTAGTCAGTACACTGATATAACACCTGAACAAGAAGCAAGATACGGAACAAAATATCTTCCTGTTGGTGAATATTTAAAAACAGTTGACCGCGGCGATACACCTAATCCTAACAAGATAAAAAAACCTGTGCATCCTTTTGCAGATAGATTGCTAGCACAAGGTCTATTATTAGATACTGTTCGGGGAATTACTACAACTAGTGCTCGACGAGAAGTGCCTAGCCAGGTATTTGGTATTAGTACCCCAGGCCCGCTAGACCCTAACGGGAAAACTGGTAAAATTGGCTATGGCTCTGGAATAGATGCTCCTGTAAGTCGACTAGGTGGTAGTACATTTGTAATGGACGACGGTGACATCAATGGGCAAAATGAGCTAGTACGAATCCGTACAAGAACCGGCCATCAGATTCTTTTACATAACAGTCATGATTTAATTTATATTGCTAATAGTAAAGGTACTGCCTGGTTAGAAATGACCAGCGGTGGGAAGATTGATATATTTGCCACAGACAGTGTTAGCATACACAGTAAAGTTGATTTTAATTTTAGAGCTGATAGAGATATTAACCTAGAAGCAGGGCGAAATTTTAATATTCGTGCCCTAGGTAATATGGAGACTAATGTAACCGGCCATTATTTTTTACTAGTTGATGATTATGGTAAAATAGGATTTAAAAATGATTTAGATCATACCGTGGGTGGAACTACACGTAGTACAATTGGTCAGGATTTAAATCTTGCTATTGCAAAAGATTTTAAAGCAACTACCGGAAATGATACACATATTATTTCTGGAGAATCGCTCAAGATAGGCACCGGCGGCGATTTTAGTATTGATGCAAATGGCAACATAATACAAACAGGTGTTCAAATACACTTGAATGGTCCTGCGGCTCCTGCTCCTACTAACGCTGATTCATCAACTTTACCCCCGGAATTAAAAATATTCAGCCTACCGAATCGCTCACCTAGTAAACCGTGGGCTCCTGAAATCAAATATAAAACAGATGATATTAAGAGTATCATGCTCAGGGTTCCTACTCACGAGCCGTGGGACGATCATGAAAATGTTGCTCCCGATAAGTTTACTCCTGAAGCAACAGATATAACTACGGCGGATGCACCTAGTGTGCCACCGCTACCACCCCCACCTCCGCCACCGCCACCTGGCTCTCCCTCACCGCCTGGCTCGCCACCTCCGCCTCCTCCGCCTCCGCCTAGTAATAATTCGGCACAACAGTCGGGAGGAGCATCTTCAAACGGAAACTCTTCGGGCGGCTCGACAAATAATTCGTCAGGCGGAAATACTATTCCTCCTAGTGATAGAGTTGCAGCCGGCGTTAGTCCGAGTTCAAATGCGGGGATACAAACAATGGCACATTCTCCTGAAATTATTACAGGAGTACCTAATCCTACCTATGCAGCAGTTATTAACAATCCGTCAAGCCTTCCTGGCATCTCTGCAATCAGCGCAGCCGCAGCACGATTAGGATTAACTGGTATTAATGCAGTAGCATCTTTATTATCTATAGTGGGGGGAGAAAATCAATGGCAACCTGTTGCTCAAGATTTTAATTATAGTTCAGCAGCAAGATTGCTTGAAGTATACCCTACTGTGTTTAGAGGAGATACCGCATTGGCTCAACAATATGTCGGTAACCCCAATAATAGTTTGCCTGAATTCTTATACGGATATCAAACTTATTTAGGCAAGGGATTAGGTAACACACAACCAGGCGATGGTGCAATATTTATTGGCCGAGGATTTATACAAATCGCCGGTCGTGCAAACTATACAAAATATAGCAGAGAATTATATGTAAGAGCATTGGTTCCTAGTCCGACCTATTTGGTAGATAATCCGGAACTTGCATTAGACGTTACCATTGCATCATATCTTGCGGTGTTGTATATGTTAGATAATGTAAATGTATCTCAGAATGATCCAGGGTATTTCAATACAGCATATCGTAAAGTCGGATATAATTCTCCAGATGTAAACACTACCAAATCTGGTCTGTATCAATGTTTTGTGGCACAATTACAATCTAGTATTGGTACAAACGCAACAGGTCCTAACTCTAAAAAATCTAACGGGATACTAACAGATAATTTAGGGCACTCAATAATTATTGGACAAAATTCTCAATAAATATTATCATGCCGTACAAATCAATCGAAATAACCAATGCCAATGCTGTTCAGCAGCAGGTGACAAAGACTAATCAATTTTATGTAGGATTCAGCACACAGAATCCCAGTAATACTACATCAAAGTTGTACGATCTCGATCTGATTACTCAAGATATTTTAAATCAGTTTAATACTCGTAAGGGCGAACGAGTTATGAATCCTACGTTCGGAAGTATCATATGGGATCTTTTAATGGAACCAATGACACCACAGACCAAGGAAGCATTAAACACTGATATTATGACTATTTGTAAAAGTGATCCTCGAGCAACACCTACACAAATAAAGCTATCAGAATATACCGCCGGATATATTATAGAGATAACTTTGGTCTTGAATAAAACAAATCAATCCACAAATTTAGTATTAACGTTTGATCAAAACATCGGCCTATCGGTACAACGACAATAATGTACCTGGTTTATGCATACAATAAATACGGTATAGAGTAATAATATGACCATTCCAGCAACAAACTCACACTTATTAGTTACAGAAGATTGGACTAAAATCTATCAATCCTTTCGTAACGCAGATTTTCAAAGTTACGATTTTGATACTATTCGTCGTATTTTAATCTCTTATCTACAAGAAAATTATCCAGAAGATTTTAACGATTTTATCAATAGTAGCGAATATATTGCTTTAGTTGATCTTATTGCTTATATGGGGCAAAATTTAAGTTTTCGCATTGATTTAAATGCACGTGAAAACTTTTTAGAAACAGCACAGCGTCGAGATAGTATACTACGTCTAGCACAGTTAATTAGTTATATTCCTAAACGTAATATTCCTGCCAGCGGATTGCTAAAAATAACTTCAATATCTACTACAGAAAGTGTTATAGATTCTACAGGAGTTAACCTTGCAAATACATCTATTTCTTGGAACGACCCTACTAATACTAACTGGTACCAACAATTTATAACCATTATGAATTCGGCAATGCCCGGATCTATGTCATTTGGTGTTCCTAACGATAGAAATACAAACCTAAACGGGATATACACTGAACAGTATCTGTTAAACAGCTCTAATACAGATGTTCCGGTATATGGCTTTAGTCAGGATATTAATGGAACATATATGAATTTTGAAATTGTTCCTGCTGCATTCTCCGGAAAAGATTATATATACGAATCGTCGCCTAAGCCCGGCAGTGCAGTAAGTATGATATATCAAAATGATAACCAGGGTTCAGGCAGCGCCAATACTGGATTTTTTGTTATGTTTAAGCAAGGTAATCTAGCTCTAAGTAGTTTTACCTTGAATAATCCTGTTGCCGACGAAATTATTGGAATTAATGTTATCGGTATTAATAACACCGATGTCTGGCTATGGCAACTAATGCCATCCGGAGCTTATCCTGCTGATACTTGGACACAGGTTCCGTCGATATCGGGAAATAATATTATCTATAACAGCATTAGTCGAGACATTAGAAATGTTTATAGTGTAACTACTCGTGATTCTGATCAAATTGATTTAAACTTTGCCGACGGCAGCTTTGGAAATTTGCCCAAAGGCCAATTTATTTTATATTATAGAACAAGCAATGGATTGTTCTATTCTATCACACCTCGACAAATGAGCGGCATTAGTGTTGATATAGGATACTTCAACAAAGCAGGTCAGCTTAATACATTAACACTAACATTGGGATTACAATATACTGTTAGTAATAGTGCTGCTCCTGAAACTAATCAATCAATACAACAAAAGGCGCCTCAGCAATATTACATACAGAATCGTATGGTAACTGCTGAAGATTATAATACTGCCCCTTTAACTGTTACTAGTAATGTTTTAAAAGTTAAAAGCGTTGCTAGAGTAACCAGCGGCGTTAGCAAATATTTTGAATTAAGTGATGTCAGCGGAAAATACAGCTCTACCAACATATTTGCCGACGATGGAATTTTATATAAATCTGATAAACAAAATAATTTTAATTTTACTTTTACTAGCAATAGCCAGATACACGCAGCAGTTAAGCAACAATTGGCACCTATTATTGCAAGTCGAGCATTGTTATCGTTTTATCTAGAACAATATAGAAAATCTCTATATGCTGTAACATCTACAAATTATTCCGATTTTGCAAATATAGTTTGGAAATTATCTAATACAGTTGCAGGACAAAGTAGAGGATATTTTAATTTAACTACACAAAGTAATCCTGTCCCTCAACCAGCGGGGTCTAGTGCCACTACTCCGTTATCTTATATTACTCCTGGAGCAATGATTAAATTTGTTCCACCTAGCGGTAATTATTTCTTGCCTAACGGAAAAATAACATCTGTACAATCTAGTAAAACAGTTAATTATCTATGGACCACAGTATTACAAGTCATCGGCGATGGATCTAATTCTGGTATCGGTAATTTAAGCGACGGAACTGGGCCTATTATTTTTAGTAACATTATAGGCAATGGTGCAATTCCTGTAGAAATTATACCAGCGTTTGTTAATTCTTTCTCATATGCATTTGAATCTAACATTGTAAATCTGTGCCTGTCGCAGACTAATTTTGGTTTAAGTTTCGATGTTACAAACCGAGTATGGAATATTATTTTAGACACCAATTTAAATCTAGTTGATAATTTTAGTCTTGCTAATCAAAATGATTCCTCTAATACAAACAAAGATGCCAGTTGGTTAGTGGCATTCACGTGGACAGGAACATCGTATAAAGTTCTATATAGAACCTGCGATTATATTTTTCAAAGTGTTAAACAAACTGGGTTTATGGTAGATTCTTCTAGTGTGAATTTTGATTATACAAACAACACAGTAGTTAAAGATTTAATTGACGTTTTGTCAGTTAATCCTGCACCAGAGACTTCGTCTCCTTTAGGAACAGACTATACTTGGCAAATTGATAATGCAATTATCGAGTCAGACGGTTATGTTGATCCTAGTAAAGTATTGGTAAGTTTTTATACCCACGAAGGGTCTGGTAATGTCAGTCAAATGACCGATCCTGATTCTTTTGACAACATTGTCGGTAGTATTAACACCGGTACTTCGGATTCTTATGTAATGTTTAAATTAAGTACCGATGGTGTGTCATATGATTTAGTAGATAGTTCTTTATATGTTGTTTACAACACTGATACTGATGCATTAAATGCAGGGCTCGATCGTGACTATTTGTATTATATAGTTGCCGACAATGCAGTGAAAACAGTCAGTTCTAATGGACTACAATTAGTTTATGCTCCTACATATCTATGTTATTTGGGCAGAAGTGGAATTAAATTCCAATATAAACATAACACTGGACAAGAATATAGAATTGATCCTAGTAAGAGCAACATTATAGATGTTTATATGCTAACTTCGGCATATAACAGTGAATTTAGAAATTGGTTGACTACCGGAAACGGATCAAAGCCGACTCCTCCTACTAGTCAAAGCCTTCAAGCAAATTATGCAGAAGATCTCGAACCTATTAAAACCATTAGTGATGAAATAATTTATCAACCAGTTACCTACAAAGTATTATTTGGTACAACGGCACCTGCTAGCCTACAGGCTAAATTTAAAGTAGTGCAATCGGCGTCGAGTACGAAAAGTCAAAACGAAATTATTTCAAATGTTCTAGCTGCAATTAATAATTTCTTTGCCTTAGAAAATTGGGATTTTGGACAAAGTTTTTACTTTAGTGAATTGTCTGCATACGTTATGAATTTGTTAACCCCCGACGTTACAAATTTTGTCATAGTGCCGACTATAAACAATTTTGGAAGCCTGTACGAAATTTCTTGTCAAAGTAACGAAATCTTTATAAGTGGTGCTACGGCTGCAGACATAGAAGTTGTATCTGCAATCACCGCCAGCCAATTAAATACCACTGCTATTGTAACTAACGCAAATAATTCTTAATAATGACCACCGCAACTATTCAAACAGTTAATTTTTTACCAATCACATTGCAGACTGATAGGAATGCAAAATTTCTAGCTAGTACATTAGATCAGTTAATGCAGCCTGCACAATTGGAACGCCTTGACGGATATGTAGGGTCAAAGCGAACACCTACATTCAATTCTACCAGTGATGTTTATATTTCTGAGAATACTGCATTAAGAAAGAATTATCAATTAGATCCTGCACTGGTTACCAATGATGCGCTTGGAAATATTCAAGATGTGCAGTCGTACGATGATTTAATTAACGAGATATCAGTTAAAGGCGGCAATGTAGAAAATTTAGATAGATTATTTAAGTCGCAAGTATACTCTTATAACCCTCACATCGATTGGGACAAACTTGTAAACTATTCTCAATATTATTGGATGGGCACAGATACTACAGAAGTAATTGATATTGCTGTGCCTGGTTTAGTAGTTGACAGAGATATTGTTGGACAATCTACATATGTCTTTACTGCAACAGTAACAGATATTGATGTTACGTTGTCAAATGGCATGATGGTTACATTTAGTGATCCTGCTGTTGGAGACAAATATTTTCTTAAAGAATTCTTTGTCGAAGGAGTCGGATCTAGTATTGCTCTAGTAGATATTTCTAAATTAGTAACATCAGCAAATACATACACCGAATATGTTAGCTATGCATCTGTGTATCACGATCAGTTTGACAGCGATACATTTGACAATTACGGATTTGATTCTAATAGACGATTGCCAGTGAATCCTGATTATATTACTATCAATCGTGCTAGTCCTGATTTAAATCCTTGGTCTAGATATAATCGTTGGGTGCACCACGATGTTATTGTAGCCAGTGCAGCAGCTAACGGTATCCCTCCAGTTATTCCAGCCGATAAACGAGCGCAGCGACCTATTATTGAATTTAATGCAGGAATTCAACTTTATAATTTTGGATCAATTGGTGTAGATCCAGTTGATCTTATTGATACCAAATCATTATTTCCATTTAATGATATTGATGGTAAACTAGTTAATCGTGCCACTGGCACTGCACCTGCCTATATCGATGGTGTTTTATTAGAGCAGGGTTTTAGAATTATTTTTAATGCTGCTGAAGATCCTCTAGTTAGGGGAAAAATTTATACAGTTGTATTTTTAAATATCAAAGGTAAAAAAACTCTTACATTACAACCGGCGTATGATAATGTGCCTAGCCCTTTAGATGTAGTGGGAATTACAAACGGATCTACACACGCAGGAACTAGTTGGTGGTACAATGGCACCAACTGGATATTTGCACAACAAAAAACAAAGTTAAATCAAGCACCGCTATTTGATCTATTTGATGAAAATGGTGTTAGCTATGGTAATACTGCAGAATACCTAAGCAATTTTGCAGGCAATTATCTGTTTGGTTATCAGGTAGGAACAGGAAATGTAGATCCTTATTTAGGATTCCCCTTGGCCTATCGAAATACAAATGCGGTAGGTAGTTTCTTATTTTCAAATTACTTTAGTAATGAAAAAATCAGTGTTGTAATTAATTCTTTACAATCTTATACAGTTCCGACATCTACTACCTATTTTAAAATAGCACAGAATTATTATAATGTATGGGATGTTGTTCCTGAGTATCATTTACCTATTGTACAGGTTACAACTCAAGTAGCATCTACATCTACGATTCAACTAACATCAGTTAATACTCCCTCTCTTGATAGTTCGTTGGTTGTAGATGTATTTTTAAATAATTCTCAGGTCAGATTACCAAATAGTGCATATTCGATAACAACCAGCACTGCTGGTAGTTATTTTATAAATTTTGTTAATACACTAACTGCAGAAACTACAGTTATAGTTGAAACTTATACAAATCGTACCCCTACTGATTTGGGGTATTATTTAGAACCATTAAGTTTAACTAATAATCCATTAAATGGTAGTCTTTCGTCGTTTACTCTAAGTGAATTAACTGAGCATGTTAATTCTATAATTAATAAACTATCTGATTATGAAACAACAATTACAGGTGGTAATAATCTTAGAGATATAGGAAATATTGGTCACCTAGGAACACAATTAATATCTAATGCAAATCCGATGGCATTTGCACATATGTTTATCAGTAAAAAAGAACATAGTCTAATAGATGCAATTACAAAAGTCAGTAATCAATATAACCAATTTAAGTTTTCGTTATTGAATCAACTTAAAAATATAACAAATCAAACAGATCCTGTAATAGCATTGGATACAGCGCTGACATTAATGAATGTTAGCCAAGGACCGTTATCACCGTATTATCATTCTGATATGCTGGCCTACGGCAATGATGCCAAAGTCAATACATGGAAAGTTAAAGATGTTAATGTAACCAGCTATCCATTGAATACAGAATTTGATTTAAATTCTTTAAGTCATCGCTCTATATTGGTGTATCTAAACGGCACACAATTGGTGCACGGACACGAATATACATTTGATACTGTTGATCCTTTGGTTAACATTTCTGTATCTTTAAATATCGGTGATGTAATTGTAATAAAAGATTATGCAGATACTAGAGGTTCGTTTATTCCGCCTACACCGAGTAAATTAGGATTATACCCAAAATATACTCCTTCTATTTTTACTGACAACACCTATGCAACACCTGCAGTAGTTATACAAGGACACGATGGTAGTATTACTGTGGCCTACGGCGATTATAGAGATCAAGTTTTATTAGAGTTTGAAAAGAGAGTTTATAACAATATTAAAGTCAGTTATAATTCTGATCTTTTAGATGTTAATACAATTATCCCGGGTGCTTTTAGAAAAACCGATTATTCTATTAATGAAATTAATTCTATTGTTACAGAAGATTTTACCAAATGGGCAGGTATGTATGGTATCGACTATACTGACAATACAGAGTTCTTTAATTCTGATCAACCTAAGACTTGGAATTATACAGGATCCTATAGCCCCCTACTTGGCACTGCAGTATCTGGATCCTATAGAGCGATATTGAAATATTTTTATGATACAGAAACTCCTAACCTATCTCCGTGGGAAATGTTAGGGTTTACAGAAAAACCTGAATGGTGGACAGATCGATACGGGCCTGCTCCTTATACATCGGGCAACGAAATCTTATGGGGCGATCTAGAGCAGGGTTATATTGCCAGTGGCCCTACAGAAGGTGTTAACTCTTTCTATGCTCGCCCTGGCCTAAGCACAATTATTCCTGTAGACGATTTAGGTAATCTTTTAGATCTTACTGACGGTATCTTAACTACTGGAACTCCATTCAATATTCGAGAAAGTTGGAAAGCCGGTGATCACGGCCCCCAGGAAACCGCGTGGCGTCGTAGTAGTTACTGGCCATTTGCGCTACAAAAACTATTGGCATTAACAAGACCGCTGGTCTATGCATCCTATATGTATGATCCTAGTCGTATGTATAAAAATTCAGCAGGACAATGGACATATGGTTCTAATTATGAATTTTTAAATATTAAAAATATTCCTATATTTGATCGAAATAATGCACTGACCAACGGTTATAGTGTTATGGTATCAGAAGTAGGACGCCAACGAACCCGCAACTATCTAAATGAGTTACAACAAGATTTAGATTATGTGAATTATAATCTATTTTTTAAAGCAGGTGGATTTGTAGATCAATCAACACTTCAGATTATTGTTGATGCCTACGAGCCTACCACTACAAGCCCTGGCGCCTTGCTGCCTAAACAAAATTATAGTATTAGATTAAATTCTAGCAACCCTATACTATCTGTAGGCATATCTGGAATTATTATTGAAAAAAATAATGGGAATTATGTAGTTAAAGGGTATGACACACAAAATCCTTATTTTAACTATTATCCACCTTTAAGAAATTCTAATTCAAGAGCAATGACAATCGGCGGCGTTAGTGAACCATATGTTGTTTGGTCGCCTAGCGGCACAACTGGCTCTACAGGATTAACTAGTGCTGAACTTACTACCGCCAAGGCAGGAAATTCTACAAATTTCTATCCCGTTGGACAAGTTGTGCAATACGGAAACAACTATTATAGAGTTACTGTGGCTCATCAAGCCGAACAACTTTTTAATTCTTCTTTGTATCAAATTCTTCCTGGAGTACCGACCAAGGGCGGTGCTACTGTTCAAATTGCTGCGGCATTTAATCCGACTGCATCGCAAGTCTTATATGGAACAGAATTTTCTTCTATACAAGAAGTGTACGACATTATTATAGGTTACGGACGCTGGTTATCTGATCAGGGATTTATATTTGATGAGCATAATACAGATTTAGGCACTGTGCTGGATTGGAGTTTTTCTGCCAGTGAATTTTTATTCTGGTCTACTCAGAATTGGGGAAATTCTAGCATCATTACCCTGAGCCCATTTGCAAATCAAATAAAATATCAAGCCAATCGAGCAGTAGTCGATAATTTATTTGATAGTTTTTATCCTTATAGTATATTAAAAGCAGACGGGAATACCTATCCCCAGAAAAATTTATCTATTTCTAGATTAAATGGTTTATGTACAATTGCTACATTGCCTAATACTGACGGTATATATTTTGCTAGATTAAACTGCATACAAAAAGAGCACGGCATTGTGTTTGACAATATTGATAATTTTGGCGATGTTATTTTTGATATAGAAACAGGTAGCCGTCAAAAACGAGTAAAGCTATTAGGTTTTAGAACAGCTAACTGGAATGGTGATTTCTTTAGCCCTGGGTTTATATTTGACGAAGCCAACACAAGTTTTTGGTCTCCATATGTATCCTATTTGCCCGGTGATGTAGTGTATTACAATGGTAATTACTATTCTGCAATTAAATCTGTAGATGCTGCTAAATCTTTTGATGGAACACAGTGGAACGCATTATTAAAGAAACCTACATCGGGACTATTGCCTAATCTTGATTACAAAATTAATCAGTTCCAGGATTTTTATAGTTTAGACATTGATAATTTTGATGCCGGCCAGCAACAGATGGCGCAGCATCTAACAGGTTATACTCCTCGTGTATATCTAAATAACATTTTTACAGATCCTATTGCTCAATATAAATTCTATCAAGGGTTCATTAAAGAAAAAGGCACAGAAAATGCCATTACTAAACTAGCCAAAGCCAGTTTACAAAATCTTCAAGGTGATATTACTTATAACGAAGAATGGGCATTCCGTGTTGGCAAATACGGATCTTATTCTACATATCAGGAATTAGAAGTACCGTTAGTTGAAGGTACTTTTATAGAAAATCCACAGATTGTTAACTTTGTTAACGAACTACCACCTGCATCGGCTAACAATTTAATACATTATGTCCTGCCTGGTGATTTAGAAATAACACCAACAGGATATATTTCTTCGCAAACATTTATTACAACGGCTGCCCTTGATGTAATAAAATTGTTGTATGCCGGATATGTAAGATCCGATGATGTTACAGCAACAGCATATAATGAAAATAGTTTATTAGACATTGCTAACACAAGCGGGTTAAATGAAGGCGATACAATTTGGTTAGGTTTCAGACAAGATAGCCAATGGGATGTTTTGCGCTATTCTAATTCTAATGCTCGTGTAATTGGAGTGTATGTTAGTAAGCCAGTGAGTCAAATTACATTTACAACTTCAGAAAGCCATAATTTAACTGCGGGTACTATTATTGCCGTTGTTAATTTTAACAGCCAAGTTGACGGTGTTTATATTATTCAATCAGTTCCTCAATACAATCAATTTACAGTAGCCAGTACGCTAGCATCTATTACTAATGCTCCCTTGCTGTCTCCTGGTAATTTATTTGTATTTGTCAGTGCAAGACATTCTTCTGTTGATAATTTACCCGATGATTCTGTTCTATACAAACATCCTAATGGTACATTATACTGGATTGATCCTGCTGAAGATCAATCCACACCTTGGGTAGTCTATGAAAAGATTGACAACTATAGCGCAACACCGCATCTATCTCCAACTTCACCGACTGGCCATGGATTAGGCTACAGTATAGATGTATCCATTGACGGCTCTGTTATGGTATCAGGAGCTCCTACATTTGCACCTAATAGCGGTCAGGGTCGAGTTTTTCTTTATAACGTAGAAGGTGATAAGATTGTATTGGTTACACAATACAATCCTGATTTTGAAGGCGGAGAAAGTCTAGGGTATTCTGTAGTTTATGATAATACAGTGTATTCTGATTCCAGCTACGGATTGATATATGCAGGAGCACCTGCATCATCAAGTTCTGCGGGTGCTGTAAAAGTTAGTAGTATTGATCAATTCTTAGAAGAATCACAAGTTGCGTTAATTACTTCACCTTCACCTGCTTCGGGCGCTAGATTTGGTGCTAGTTTATATCTGCAACAAACAGGTTCTAGTAGAGTATTATTGGTAGGCTCGCCTGGCACTAATCGAGTTTACAAATACCTTACTTCTAATTTAACTGCCGCAACATCTATTCTTCCGACAGGTATATCATTAGCTGACGGAGATCAGTGGGGTCATTCTATTAGCGGTTCTAGAAATGCAGATGTTATTGCTATCAGTGCACCAAATCATTCTTCGGGCATAGTTGCTGTGACATCTGCAGCAAACTTTTCAGCACAGCAAATAATACATTCGCCTTTAGAAAATAGCACAGCCTTTGGTTCTCAAATTCAAGTATCTGCCGACGGTACATATTTGTTTGTATCAGATCCTACTGCTTATTATAATATCAATGCTAAGGGTCAAGTTGCTGTTTATACTCGTGTAAATGGTACATTTGAACTAACACAAATTATATCAAATCCTTGTACTGACGGTAATACTAATTTTGGTATTTCTATTGATGTAAATGAGAATAACAATACTTTAGTTGTTTCTGCACAAGGCAATTTTTCAATACCTACAGCATTTGATAAAGGTACTGATATTTTTGACCAAGGATCTACTACCTTTTATGATGAAATAACTAATTCTGGTGCTGTTTATCTTTATACACGATATTCTACTAGGTTTGTATATACACAAGAAGTTACTACATCTACAGTTAATACATTAGTAGGGTCTAACTACGGTAATTCTTTAGTTATAAAAAATAACAATACTATATTTGTCGGAGCACCAGCATACAGTAATCCTGCAGGTACCAATGGTATCATACAATTTACACAAACTAATGCTGACATACTTGGATTAAATCCTCTACGCACACAGCCTGAATTAACAGTAATCGATACAATTAAGAAAATATCTTTAATCGATACATTTAAAGAAGACCTTGTTTCATATTTAGAGTTTATTGATCCTATAAAAGGTAAAATTTCTGGTCTATCTGAACAGGAACTAACCTATAAGTTAATCAGCGATCCTGCAATTTATTCTATCGGCACCGCTGGTGTCAATGTTGATACCAATAAAAATTGGTTAGATAATCATGTAGGCGAACTATGGTGGGATCTGAGTACTGCAAAATACATGTGGTACGAACAAGGCGATCTAGAATACCGTAAAAATAATTGGGGTAAATTATTCCCTGGTGCTACCATTGATGTTTATGAGTGGGTGGGCTCTACATTATTGCCTAGCGACTGGGCAGTTCAAGCAGATACCACCACAGGACTAACGCAGGGCATCAGCGGGCAACCAAAATTTTCCGATAACAGTGCCATCAGTGTTAAACAAGTTTTTGATCCAATAACATCTACTTTTAGTAATGTCTATTACTATTGGGTTAAGAATAAAATTACAATACCTAATGTTGCAGGTCGAAGAATAAGTGCTTATCAAGTAGCAAGCGTTATTGCAGATCCGACCGCATATGGTCTACAATATGCGTCCATTATATCTTCTGATGCAGTGGCATTGAGTAATATAGGAAATCTGCTAGTGGATAGCAGAGTCGATCTTAATATAGCACAGGATATCATCAACACAGAAATTCCTATGCATACTTCGTGGTTATTGCTACAAGAAGGTTCTGAGTCTAGTATGCCTAATGCATTGCTAGAACAGAAATTATTCGATAGTTTATTAGGCCACGATAAACTAGGTAATCCTGTTCCTGATCCTACGTTAACTGCTAGAACAAGATACGGTATTGAAGTTCGACCACGTCAGACTATGTTTATTAATAGAGCAGAAGCACTGAGAAATGTTTTTGAATTTGCTAATTCTGTTTTAACTGCAACTATAATAACCAGTAACTACGATTTTGTTAATTTAGAATCACAAGAAAATTATGCAGATCCTAGTTTAAACTTATATGATAGATTAGTAGAGGACAATTATACATTAGATACCATTAACACTACTGAATTTGTAGAAGCATCGATTGAATTTATTGTAAATGGCAGCGGTAATGTTACAGGAACTAATATCGTAAATGCCGGTTGGGGTTATGGTATATTGAACCCTGCATATGATAATTTAGGTAATCAAATAGGTTATCAGGGCCCGGTATTTACTAATTTAAATTCTCCTACAGGTAATTTATACGGTAATGGATTAGAAGTATCTTCGATTGTAAATGAGCACGGACAAATAATTTCTGTGGAAATTGTTGATCAGGGTAACAGTTATTCTACTAATTTTACAGTAAGCCCTAGACCTCATACAGTTGTTGTATTGAGTGATTCTACTTATAACGGAAAATGGTCAGAATTTATATACACCAATGGAAAATGGTTACGTTATAGAACACAGCAATATAATACAACACTATATTGGAATTATGTAGATTGGGTAAGTGCTGATTATAAACCGTATAAAGATTTTGCATATACAGTCGGTAATGTATACAATCTTTCAACCTTGGATTTAAATTTAGGCGATTACGTTAAAGTTCTAAATGGCGGTAATGGCAATTACATTATTGTCGAACTAATTGACCCTGCTAAAACACAAGGAACATTTAGCAAAGACTTTAATTTGCTATATAGCCAAAATGGTACTATTAAAGTAGCTGAATCTTTATGGAATAGTGCATATGGATATAATGAAAACGATACATATGATCAAACACTATTTGATCAAACTCCTGATGTTGAAATTGAATATATTTTAAAAGCATTGAGAGACAACTTATTCATTAATGAGTTGAGAGTTAATTGGAATTTACTGTTCTTTGTAGCATTAAAATATGCATTGTCTGAACAAAAATTATTAGACTGGGCGTTTAAAACTTCGTTTATCAGCATTAAAAATAATGCTGTAAATTTAAGTCAACTGCCTGTGTACAAATTACAAGACGATACTTATTATCAACAATACTTAGAAGAAGTAAAACCCTACCACACACAAATAAGATCTTTTATAACAAGTTATCCACTGATAGATAATTCCAACAGTCAATTTACTGACTTTGATTTTCCATCGTATTATGATCCTAGTTCGGCTAAATTTGTTACAGAATCTGTATCTGTAGATGCTGTTAGTTTTAACCCTGTTCGAGAAATGAATGTTGATATTAAATTTGACAGAGTATCGACTATTAATCAGATAGGTTCTACTGCTACAACTGATACATTTACCGCTGACGGATTCAGTCAAAATTATACTTTAAATTGGGCAGCACAACCTGATAAATCTACAACTAAAGTTGTATTAGGCGGCTTGTTGGTGCAAACTGCTGATTATACATTAACAACCTATACTAAGACTATTAATGGCTACCATAAACAATATACTGATGTTGTATTCTTAAATTATACACCGTCTGCTGGTACTTTATTAAAAGTTACCTATAATAAGAGTTTTGATCTTTACAATGCTGTTGAGCGTATATACAATCTATATGCTCCTACAGCAGGAATGCCTGGTGTTGATCCTGATCAGCTAATGACTGGTGTTAGTTTCCCAGGCACAGTAGTCGGTGGACAATATGAAGGCAGCGGATTTAGTAATCCGTTTGGCGGATTTGAACCAGACAGTTACATTATGGCAGGAACTTGGAGTAACGGTTTGTCTGTAGATGCGTTTGGTATAGATCCTGCTGATTTTACACTAGACGGTGAGTACGGGTTTGTAACACCTAATTCTAGTTATGCTCCTGAGGAACTAGTTCCCGGGTATGCTGTAGATACATTGGGTATCAATGTCTACACAAAAAATCTTACTGGCTCACCGTTAATTGTAACCGGAAATGTTACATTGACAGCATCGGCCAATAACACTACATCAACATTGGTTGAGCTTCCTACGACCATTGGCAGTATGTCGGTAGTTTTAAATAATCAAATTCTTGATTATAGTACAACAACAAATTGGACATCATCTAATCAATACTCTATTGACTGGACTAACTCTTATATTGTTATACCTCCACAAAATGGCGGAACATTGTTCTACAGAATTGTAGGAGTTGGAGCCACTGGAGATGGCACTAGCGGAGTTGTTGATAATCAATCTGCAATTATATCTAATTCAACATCTGGTCAAGTAACCAGTGTAGCATCTCTCGATACTGTAAAAAATGTGTTAGTTAGTTTAAATGGTGTATTGATTTCTGATACTCCTGCAACACTAACACCATATTATAAACTAACCTATGCTAGCTTTGACGACAAGAGAGCTGCAGTTGATGTTTATAATTTAAATGTATTATCGACATATGCTATTCAGGCGTGGTTCATAACCAGTAACACTGCGTTTAGTGATTTTAATCATATCAGCGAGCAACAAGTTACATTTGGTCCATTAGGTAATGGTCCTACATATGAATCCGATGGCGGATTCAATGTAATTCCTTTATCATATCCTCCCTCTGGTCCTGGTCCGGCAAGTGTTTTAACTATTGTTGAAATTGATGATTATGTAGGTCGTCGCCAGTTGCTTCCTCCGGATGTAACCTACAGAACTGTCTCTGATATTACTGAACTTACATATACAATTGATCCCGTAGCAACCGCCGGCTCACAACCGACTTTATCAACATCGCCTCAAAATGTTAATGTTTATCATAACGGCTTGATGTTAAGACCTACCTTTGATTATACTGCTAGTGGAAATTCTATTTCATTGTTATCGTCTGTAAAACTCAACCTAAACGATACTATTGCAATTGAAACATTTAACACAGGCATGTTTGATTATGTAGCAGGATCAAATGTTAACGATGATTTTACCTACGACTATATGGTTGTTGGCTCTAATCTATACATAAAACCAAATCTACAACCAAATGGATATTTTATAACTTCTGCAACTATCAAGGTTGTTACCTACGAGAATGCTAATTCTTTACTATTAGAAGAACAAAGATTTGAATATCTAGGTAGCACTAATCGATTTACATTAGATAGACCAGTAAGCAATACTGATTATACATGGGTGACGGTAAATCATACCACTGCTACATATTCTCTTGTAGCAGGTGTTGATTATACTATTGACACCGACAATGTGACAGTGATTGTCACTCCTCGCAGATTCTCGTTAGCACAATATGATAATATTGCTGTAACTAGTTTTTCTAAATCGTCATCTGTGTCAACAGTTCTAGCATATCGCATGTTCTATGATATACTAGGCAATACTACCTTTACTAGAATCGGTGCTACCAGTTCTACATATTTGACAAGACCGTTATCCTATACTGATACACAAATCTATGTATCAACATCGACAGCATTAACACCTCCTGATCCTACAAATAATATTCCCGGTGTTGTATTGATTGATAGCGAACGCATTGAATATTTTGTAACATCTTCAACACATAATGCGGTAATATTAAGTCAGTTACGTAGAGGAACATTGGGTACTGGTCCTAATTTCTATGTGCAGCCCGGAACAACAGTAATTGATCAAGGCCCTGTGCAAATATTACCTTATTCTGATATTACATTGATTCAGAATACATTTACCAATACATTGACTAATCAGTACCACATTAGTGCTATATCAACTACTACAATGACATTGCCAAATACATCAACTACTGTGCGATTTGATGGTATTGTATTGCCTACAGTCTATACTGGCACTAACAGGGTAGAAGATGTATTAGAAATTTATTATGGCGGCAAACTGTTAAGAAAAGATGGAGTGTATATTACTGATACTACTTCTACATATGATAGCCTACCGTTGTCTAATATTGTTGGGTCAGTATCCAACTTAATTGCTCTTGGACAAATTACTACTCTCGAAGGATATGCTTATCTTGTAACATCAACTAATCAAGTATGGGTATATACCGGAAACGGGTTTGAATCAGATTATGCTCCGGGCTATATCTATGCAGGTATGAAGTATATTCCGCCTGATTATACAATCGATACTAGCACACAGATTGTAACATTAAATACAGCCACAATAGAATTAAGAAATAATGTTAGATTAGCGTTTGTTAAAACAATGACCAGCGCAACAACAGCATGGAATAATAATGATGGTGGAATATCGATGTCTCTAATGCAAAGCACTTCTACTATTGCAACATTCTTACAACAAGATCCTGCTGTATTACCTGACAATTATTATTATGGCGGAAATCCTGATCTAACTGATGATAGCGGATTTGCATTGAGTTTTGGTAATGATAAAGTTCTAACTGCACAGCCTAATACAAATCTTTAAGGATAAAATATAATGCCAAATATTAATAGTCTTCCAACATTAAATAGCGGCACAACTGCTACATATTTGTTAGTTACTGAACATGAAATTGCTAAAAGATTACCATTTGATAAATTAGTAAGGCAGTTACAACTAGTTTCCGGACCAGTTGGTCCTGCCGGTCCCCGAGGCGGCGCAGGCGTAACCGGGCCTCAAGGTGTTCAAGGCCCACAAGGTGTTGGGCCAAGCGGCCCTAGTGGAGCAACCGGACCATCTGGTATAGGTTACGGAGGACCAAGCGGCCCTACTGGCACATCGGGACCTAGCGGTGCAAGCGGTCCTTCTACAACCGGTCCTACTGGGCCTACCGGTGCAAGTGGACCGAGTGGCCCTCAAGGTGTTGGGATACTCGATGCTTCTATCAATCCTGCAGGAGTAGTTCAATTTGTTCTTACCGATAGATCAACGATCCCCTTGAACAGAAGTATTATAGGACCATCTGGACCTCCAAGTACAATATCTGGACCGTCGGGTCCTAGTGGTGCAACTGGTCCTTCAATAACTGGTCCGTCTGGACCCTCAGGAGCATCTGGCCCTAGTGGAGTAAGTAATGTACCCGGACCTACAGGCCCAACAGGCGCCTCTGGTCCCCAGGGTGCGGGTTATATGGGAGTCCCTCAAACTATAGTATCTTCAAATTATACTATATTACCGTCGGATCAAAGCAAACAACTATTTGTTACTTCGGCAGCAACAATAACTATCCCGCCGAATAGTTTGTCACCTTTACCTATTGGTACTGTAATTGTAATTGTAACAGCAAATAATATTGCTACGATTACTACTGCAGATACGTTGTTACTAGCCACTACTGGATCAACTGGAAATAGGACTGTTGCAGCATATGGCATTGCATCATTGATGAAGGTTGCTGCAACAACTTGGTATATCAGTGGTGCTGGAGTAAGTTAATATGAACGGTATTGTGACTTTACTTCCCGGAGAAGGAACTACCTCTGTATCTAAAGCACCTACAGTAACGGGAGTAGCAGTTGTTAATTCCACTACGGTTCGTGTTTCTTATAGCCCACCGCCAACATTTTTTAGCGGGCCGGTAAATTCTTATTCTGCTATTAGCAGTCCTTCAAATATAACAACAACTACTACATCTACTAGCGACATATCTGTATCAGGTCTACAACCATTTGTATGTTATACATTTAGAGTCAGTGCATCTAATGTTTATGGAAATAGTCCTTATAGTGCTGCTAGTCCTGTATTTAGGTTCGATGTGCCTTCTGCACCTAATATTACCAATATTTTTACCTGCGGATCATCTGTGGTAAAAGTATCCGGATCAATTCCTACTATTATAGGACCTTGTGGATTGCCAATTACAACGGTATCTGCAGTATCAACACCGGGTTGTATTACAACTACTACTAATCTTACAGGTGTTGGTGCATTTCAGTTAGGGTATTCCATTTATTGCTTTGTATCTTGTGGAATATATACATTCCAATTGTATGCTTCGAATCCTATTGGTCCCGGAAATCGATCAGCAAGTAGCACTCCTATAAAAATAACCCCACCACGTCGTTGGACTACACTCAGCGTTAGCCCGACAGTTACCAGTGCTCTTACTGCCATTCCTATTGCAGGAGGTCGATACTTATTGGCATTTGTATCTAATGCAAGTATTCCTAGTAATAGTAAATGGTATCTTGGTCCTATATCGTCGTTACAACAACTTTCTGCAACAACATCTTATTTCAGTGTTCCTGAGGGAATATTATTTAATAATAGATTTTATTATGGATATTGGTATTGCCCTATATTAGTTAGCGGAAGTCAGCCCGACGGCACTGTAGTTTCTACGCGATCTTTGATAGAAAATTTTGATACCATGGTCGCTGATAATTTATTCGGTGTTTAACATACATTGCTTTGATGCTATAAATATTACATTATGCCAAATATCAATTCCCTACCAGTAGTCCATACAGGAACAAATACAACTTATTTTGTAGTAACTGACTCTCAGATTACTAAAAGATTTTCTTATTCTGATTTATCAGCACAGCTGGCTGCAGGAATTGGTATTATTGTAACAGGACCCCAAGGCCCAAGCGGTGCCTCTGGTCCGTCGGGTGCAGCGGGATGTGTAGGACCAAGCGGCCCTATAGGTCCTAGCGGGTTGCCTGGATTCGGTTATGGTGGCCCAAGTGGTCCTACTGGAGCACAGGGATATCAGGGTACTCAGGGATATCAAGGACCGACTGGTACTCAAGGATATCAAGGTCCAAGCGGCGCACAGGGATATCAGGGCACTCAGGGATATCAGGGATTTCAGGGATGTTCTTCGTTAATAACATCCTGCTTATCTTTTAATCAAGGCTATATGGTTATGCCTACAGCAACTCCTTCTTGTGGGATACAAGATGTTGTTGTTCAATATGGTGGATCTGTTTCTGGATTTTCTACTACCACAGTCTACACACAACCTATAGTTCCGCCTTTTGCAAATGCCATGACCACAGTGGTTATGTCGCCATTTTATACAGGGCAATCTGTAGCAGTGCCTGTGATAACAAATATGCAACCTACAAGTTTTTCTTGGACATTTCACGTTGTTCAAGGAACCGTATCCCCGCCGTACTTGTTTAATTGGATCGCAATAGGATATTAAAAGAATATGTCATACGTAATTTACAACAACACAGGTACAATTTTAACAGTTATTCCTTCTGGAAAGGTTGATCAGGTCAGTACGAGTTTAACCCTAGTCGGCAAGGATATACAAAACTACGGGTCTTATTATAATCAAAATTTAATTACACTAATAACCAATTCGGCAAATAGTACAGTCAATCCGCCTAATGCTCCTATCCAAGGTCAATTGTGGTATGATACTACATATAAAAAATTGCGTGTATTTGACGGAACCTTTAAATCTGTTGCGGCTGCAACATTGGCAGGTTCCGAGCCTGGCTGGTTAAGTCCCGGAGATTTCTGGTATAATACCAGCACAGGTGTATTAAATTTTTATAATGGTATTTCTTATTCGACTATTAACATAGCACCGATGTCTAACAACAGTGGGTGGGTTCAGCCTGTTTCGGCAATACGAGATAATACTCCGTATGTTCCTCAACCCCAAACAGTTACATTATTAGAACAAGATGGTCAAGTTGTTGGCGCATTGTCAAATGTTGGATTTACTGCCAGCAACTATAATAGTACAAACACATTTGGTAGAGCTAATTCTTCCTCGGTTTTTATTGCAAAGGGATTAACAATTTTTGGAGATCTGTTTGTTACAGGCTCAAATAATATTAGCACTCCGTTTAACACAGGAACTTTAGTTACCAGTGCTCTTCACGCTTCGAGTGCAACAGTTGCGTGCAGTGTCTCTAACGCACTAACTATAGGAACAGGTTTAAGTGGTACAAGTTATAATGGTAGCAGTGCTGTAACAATAGCAAATACAGGTGTATTAACAATTACCGGATCAGCAGACCAGGTGCTAGTCAACAGTGGCACTTCGAGTCAAAATGGTAACATTACTTTGACTCTTAGTACATCTACTATGTTAGTGGCCAATGCAGTTCGTGCTAATTCTGCACAATCTTCCGATACTACTCCTTTAACTAATACATATGTTGGGGTTGGCAACGGATCAAATCAATTATCAGGCAGCAATAAATTTACATATACCGACCCCGGTGTTAATCTAGTTTCTACATTAGGTGGTGCATTTTATACAGGGCATCAGTCGGGATCGGGATATGCTTATAATGCAGCAGGAATATTCCAAGCAATTACTGATAACCCTAACGGGACATCAAATTATTATTTCCAAGGGTCTACTGCAGGTTCTACAAATTTATCGATTAGAGCAGATGGACAATTGATCATTAACAACGGGACTACTGCAATTAGCGGAGCAATGTTAACTGTCAACGGTGGTGCTGATGTAACTGGTGTTGTAACTGCTTCTGATTTCGTATCTACAGTATATGGCGATGTAAAAACATATATAGATGTACACGATTATACTAATAGTAGTCCGTTAGCAGGAGTATTAAATGAAAACTACGTTCCTCTATACGGTGCATTTGGGTTTAGCCTAGGTGCCAATGCTACCTATACATTTTTCTTAACTGACGACCAAGGATTTGAAGTAGTATTCTTCCATGCAAATACTCCTACAGGAGTAGTAACTCCATACAGAGCATATAGATTTAATCCAACATCTGATTTTGTATATGATACTGCCCCGGTGGCTGTATCATTTAGCAACTCTGGTGAATATGTAAATGCTATCTATAACATAGGTACACAATTTGCCTTCATAAGTTTGTATACTCCCGGTAGTAACTCTTATAGACGAGTGTTAGTAAAAACCAATGGAAGCAGTAAATCTCTAGTATGGACCTACTATGCGGATGTTACAACATTAACTAATAGCGGCAGTTGTAATGTGTTCTTAAAAGTTGATCCGAACACCGGTGATAGAATACTAGTAGTCACAATGTCTAGCTCGTCAGTGGTACTAAATGTTTATAATTCTAGTCAAACACTATTGAGAACACAAGAATTATTTAATAGCAGTACTGATGTAACAAATATTGATCACTCTGGAGCCGGAAATACAGTTGGTAATTCCTCACTACCTTTTGGGTATAATCCATTTGGCACTGCATTTGCATTTACCTGGAATAAATTCACAGAAAATTTCATTATGAAATTAAGTGGATATTATACAGCACAAAATAGTTCCGGCGGAACATTTGGGATAGGATTTGGTGCAACTATTTTATGGAATATTCCTAGCACATGGTTGGCCAGCGGATCTGGCACTCCGACTAACTTAATTCCTCTCAATCCGTCTGGTTATAGATACAACAAATTACCTGACAGTACTTGGGATTCGGCTACAGGCGGTATGGGGACAGGCTACTCTGCATCCGGCCAAGGCGGTGCTATAACCACAGACGAGTATGGTCAATCAGTAACCATGGGTGTTGTAGGAACTTGGGACACAACAGGCGGCGACATATATAGATTTCCTCTAACTCTAGCTGTAGCAGTGGGCGGTAATCTTACTGCTACTTATCATCAACGAGTAGCCATACCCGATGCTAGTCCGTGGAGTAAGGATCTTTATGCCTATTGGGGCAATATTATAGATAATAATATTGTATTTAACGGAAATAGTAACCAATACGGTAATCAAGCCATTGCTGCAAATTTTTCAACATCGACATTTTCTTCTATTGATCATTCTAATGATACACTTCAATTAGATCCTCTTACTTATAGATTTGAAGGAAGTAACGTCCCTGGGGGGCCTAATTCGTTAAGTTCGACCTCAGTCAGCGGATCGCCGATAAATTATCTAGCAACTCCCGGATCTGAATTAATCATGGTCACAGTAGTAGGCGGACATCGAGTTTATACTCATACCGGTTATACTATTCCTGCATTACCAACTGCAATAGGAGGAGTCCATGGAATATCCCTTGCTGGAAATACTGTATACAATGGGAATAATAGTGATAAAAAATTCTGGTCAGTTGTAGCCGATAGCACCAGTAGTTGCTATATTGCTAAATTTTCTTCAGGAAGTTGGAGCAACATATATGGACCATTTATTGCTTCTCAAATACAAGGCGGACAATCCAATCGAGGTGATACAAGTAACGAATGGGCCTTTGGCCGTGGCGATGCTTTATTAACCAGTAATGGAAAATTCTTTAGTGGATTTGCAATTCCACTTGTCGGCGGCGAAGCATTTTATATACTTCAGTTTGATACTACAAATAATACTGCTACAGTATTAGATTACGGAAACTTTGGTCCAGAAGTGGCATCTGCCTATGGAGGAATAAGCGGGTATTATGGCATAAGTTTTGGATTTAGTTCGATATTTGGGTATTATGCAATAATGGGCATTGGCTCTCAGACCAGTATCTTTATTTCTTCTTCTAAGGATCCTAGAGCAGTAGGATCTCCTATTACAGAAGACCAGTGGATCAATAATACCGCAACTAGGTACGATACCTACATAGGTGCTCAGGCCACTGTTGGTCTAACAGCCTATGTAAGAAGTTATCCTATCTACCTAGGTGGTTATTATAATACTGTTCCGAATACTACTTTGCAATTAGTAGCAAATGCTACAAATTATGTTTATGTTAAGTTGTTATCTGACAATCGATATGATATAGAAGTTTATACCAGCACTGAGTATATACCAAGTAGTTTTTCTCAAGTATTAATCGGCGAAGTAGTAACAGGCAGTCAAAATATTACATCTTCACAGTCTTATATTATTGCTCAAAATGCTAGTTTAACTGCTAACAATGTTTTTAAAGGTAGTAATCAATTTCAAGATGTAACTACACAAAACTTATCAGTGAACGGCGTTGTTGCTATTTCGTCATCAACTGGTAGTCCTAGCAATCATGTAACACCTGCTAGCTGGTTAAGAGTCACTGTAGGCGGATCGACATATTATATGCCGCTATACCAATAATTAAATTAAAACAGCATAAAATTCTAATCATAAATACTGCTATGGAAAATATAAACACTATGACATCTAAACCAAACGAAGTAGGCGGAGTTCTTGTTCGCGGGCACATCAAAATCACTGATGTTACAGAAAAGAATAACGTTGTTGTACTAGTAGATAAACCTAATGCTATTCATTACGAAAATTTTAGTATTGCTATGGCCAATGGCATTAGCAATCAAGGTTTTGGCACTATTGAAGGCATGGCGTTTGGCAATGGCGGATCTCGTGTAGACGATACTGGTATTATTACATATCTAACTCCTAATAATATTGGTTCAGGTGCCAGTTTATATAACCAAACATATTACAAGACAGTAGATGCTCAACAAAGTTATGACCTAGATCCTGCTAGAAACTTTATGCAGGTGCGTCACGTTGCAGGGGCATATTATAGCGATATTTTAGTTAATTGTTTATTAGACTTCGGTGAACCTAACGGTCAATTGGCATTTGATAATGATGTTAATTCTGCAGGCACATACGTGTTTGACGAGTTAGGCCTGAGAGCACTTAGCCCTAACGGACAGGGAACTGGCGCATTATTAACTCATGTAATCTTTCATCCTGTGCAAAAATCTTTAAATCGTATGATTCAAATTGATTATACTATTCGAGTGCAGAGTTTAACACCTGGAATGTAATCAATGTCTTATGTAATTTACAATAATACTGGTACAATTTTGACAGTGATCCCATCGGGTCAAGTTGATAATGAAACTACTAGTTTATCGTTAGTTGGAAAAGACACTTACAATTTCGGTACCTATTATAATCAAAACTTAATTAAATTATTAACAAATTTTTCTAATAATGCAGTTACTCCACCAAATGCCCCTATTCAAGGACAACTGTGGTATGATACTACCTACAAGAAAATTCGTGTATATGACAATGAGTTTTCATCTGTTGGCGCTTCTACTATATCTACAACTGAACCGGGAGGATTAAGTGCTGGAGAATTTTGGTATAATCCTAATACAGATGCTTTAAATTTTTGGACAGGATTTAAATATCAAACAGTTAGTGCATCGCCTATGAATAGGGCCAGCGGATGGTTTCAGCCTCCTGCTACTATTCACGACAATTCTGATCCAGCGCCCCGACCTCAAACAGTTACATTATTAGAACAAGATGGTCAGGTTGTTGGAGTACTATCTAACACAGCATTTGTTGCCAGCACATCAAATAGCCAGTCTACATTTAGCAAGGCAAATACTAGCACATTTAATGTTGCCCAAGGACTAACTGTAATCGGCGATATACAGGCTACTAATGGTTTTGTATTGCCAAACTCTTTCACACCGCCTGCCAGCGCATCGACTGGAACCCAAGGACAAATTGCTTGGGATTCTAACTATGTATATGTTTGTATAGAAACAAATACTTGGGCAAGAGCAGCACTTTCTACATCATTCTAATTATGCCATACATTCTACTTAACGCTGACGGAACAACTTTAACCACAGTACAAGATGCTACTGTAAATCAAACTACTAGCTTGACATTTGTTGGTAGAAATTATGCCGGTTACGGACAGTTTATTGATCAAAATTTTGTCTATTTGTTAAGCAATTTTGCCAACACAACTGCTCCTAAAAACTTTGTCCAAGGGCAGCTATGGTTTGATACTTCTGTTAATAGATTGCGTGTGTCCTATAACGGAACTAACTTTAGAGATTTAGCCAATGTGCCTTACACAGCAACAGCTCCAACAGGCCCTGCTACAGGCGATCTATGGTGGAGTTCTGCTGCTAACCAGTTAATGGTATGGAATGGAACAGCTTGGACAGCTCCGTCTATTTCCGGAACCGCATATACTAGTTCTTGGTCTTTTAATAAAATTCAAGATAATACTACTGCCCTACAAAATGCCATAACTGGATATTGCGGAAATAATATTGCATTGGTTATTTCGGACTATTCGTTTACTCCGGCAAGTTCCGAAGCTACCCATTCTAATTTTTCAGTAATTAAAAATGGAATAACACTGCACGGCGCAGATGCCAACGGAGTTAGTGCTACATCTGCAAGTTCGGGTTATTTACTATGGGGTACTGCCGCTGACGCCTTATCGGCTAGAGGTTTAAATCCTACATCGACAACTGCTAACGCTAATTTTTATATTCCTATTGTTGCCAATGCTAGCAGTGTTTCTGCAGTTCAAACGTCATCTTCTTTCTATTATAATCCAAGCTCTGGTGTTTTAAATGCTCAAGCAACATCTGCACAATATGCTGATCTTGCCGAACGCTACGAAGCTGATGCTGTATATGAAGTCGGCACCGTTTTAGTAATCGGTGGACTAAAAGAAGTCACAACTACCACTAAATTTGCTGATACAAGGGTAGTGGGTATAGTGAGTAAAAAGCCTGCCTATTTAATGAATTCTGACGCCGGAAATGACGAAACTCACCCTGCAATTGCCTTAAAAGGTCGTGTTCCTTGCAAAGTTCACGGCTATATTGAAAGAGGTGATCTACTGGTTACCAGTGACTATGCGGGATATGCCACAGCGGCTAAATCTGTATCTGAGGGTGCAGTAATAGGAAAAGCCCTGCAAAGTAATTCACAGGGCTTTGGAGTTATTGAAGTTCTAGTAGTTTAAACTGCCATTGGCATTGTAATAGCCGGATAACTTTCGTATCCAACTAATTCAATATCCTCCATTTCAAAATCCATAATAACCCTAATATCTGGATTCAACTTTAATTGGGGCAATGGCAGCGGTTCTCGTTTTAACTGTTCTTTGACTTGATCAATATGGTTATTATAGATGTGAGCATCACCGACGGTAATAATCAAATCTCCTACTTCCAAATTACAAACCTGTGCTACCATATGTGTAAACAGTGCATATGAAGCAATGTTAAATGGAACACCTAAACCAAAATCAGCACTTCTTTGATACATTTGGCAACTCAACTTACCATTGGCTACATAGAATTGGGCAAGAATATGACAAGGCGGTAAGGCCATTAAATCAAGTTCTCCCGGATTCCACGCAGAAATGATATGCCTACGCCCATAGGGATCGTCTTTAATTCCTGCAATCAACTCAATTAACTGATCGTGATTTTGAAGAACGACCTTGTTAATTCGGATAACAGGCTTACGCCATCTGCGCCATTGTACGCCATAGATACGACCTAGGTCACCTGAGCTACGTTTTAGCTTTCGGTTAACCCAATAAGGTGCTTCGGCGTTGTCTGACCAAATAGTAGTCTTTGTGCTATTACGATCACCGTGTAAGATTTCTCTTAAACGAAGTTCGTCTCCACTGCCTTCTAAAAACCAAAGTAGTTCACTAACAACAGCTCTCCAAGCCAGTTTCTTTGTAGTAACTGCTGGAAACCCTTCTGTTAAATCAAAACGCATTTGAAGACCAAAGATACTGCGAGTACCTACTCCTGTACGATCAGGCCGGTCTTCACCGTTCTCTAAAATGTTCTTTAATGCGTCTAGATATGCACGTTCTGGATGTGTCATTCAGCGTCTACTACAACTTTGTTTTTCTTGCTTTTTGGAGGATCGATTGCATCGGCCTGTTTACGCAAGACCTGTGCTTCTTTAAACAACTTGTCAGCACGTGAGCGTAATTGAGCAGGAGACATGTTGCTGGTATCTTCTTCTACCGGAGCAGGAGCATTAACTGCTGGTTCTGGTTCGTTAGAGAAATCTTCTCCGCTTACACTGGCACTGGTAGTACGAGTTGGATCATCACGCTTGGCTTGATTTCTAGAATTAGGTGTAGGATTGAACCCGTCCGTAATTGCTAGTTCGTCAATACTAACACCTTTTTGCTGTGCAATTAACGCATTTAATTCACTTAACAAAATGGTATCTTTGGTAGTAGGAGTCATCAACACACCATTGGTAGGAACCTTTTTAAGATGACCTTGTTTGTGCAAGGCTTCTAAAATTGGATTACCATCTGGGAATCTACGAACAGCAAGAATGTCTGCTAGTTCGTTGGCCTGTTGGGCACTAGCATCTTGCACTAGGCTCATTAAAGAGTTATGCCATACGTCCGGAAGACCATTTGTACCGCATACTAATGCACTACCAGAATCTCCAGGTAATGTTCTATAAACAATAACGATCTTGGCGTTATTGTTTTTCATTTTACCTACATGTCTTAAAAAGCTCATGTGCTTCTCCTAATTAGGCTGCTGGAGCTTCTGGTGTAGATTCGTCAGCTGGTTGTTGTGCTGGTGCAACAGCATTTAAGAATGTATTCAAACGATCGAATACGGTACCTACAGAAGATAATTCTGCACCGTTAAAAGCGCCACGGCGTGATGCTGTGTCGATGATAGAACGAATGTTTTGCAAATCGACAATGGTCAATTCTGGAGCTGCCGGAGCTGCTGTTTCTGCGGTTGTATCTTGTGTGGTTTGATCTTGATCACTCATTTTAATTTCCTTTAATTGTCATGTAATAATGGGCATCCTAAAGATAGCATAAGCAGTTCTTTGGAGTCCTCTAATCCTATTTCGATTGAATCAACCATTTTATTGTTTGAATCTAACGAAAGTCCCTTTTTAATTGCATACCTACTATTTAAGTTATAGGTAATCCACTGGTCTAATAATTTGGTATCAACATATTTGTTAATAGAAATTTTAGCAAAGTGTGCAGGGATAAAGGTTAATTTCCTTAACCCTAGCACACCTAACGGATTAATAGTGCCCCTGCTCAAAGACATATTATTCTTTGTAGTAGGCAGTTTGACCAAACGGTGCAACAATAGAGTCATTGCCGTGGATAATGAACAGGCTTTCGCAGTAGTTCTCATCGCCCCAGCTACCGCAAGGATAACCGTCTGTAAACATAATGAAGCGTTTGGGCTCAATGCCTTCTTCCTTCATAAAGTTATAGCAAGCGTCAAAGTCGGTACCGCCACCACCTTTGGGTTCATAATCCATGATCTCATCGGCATTATCGCCTGTAAATTTAGCATAGTTATAAACTTCTGTATCAAAGCAAAACAAGTCTAATTTGAAATCTTTGTACTCGTCCATAATGCCCTTAACTTCACTTAAAAAGTCTTGTGCCATAGCATTACTAATAGAGCCGCTCATATCAATTGCCACGCTGACATCAATGGTTTCCTCGTTCATCATACCTGGCAACACGGCACCGCTATGTTGTGATTTACGATTTGGACGAGAAAAGCTAAAGTTGCTCTTAAGAATACTTTGGATATTCATACGCAACATTTGACGCCAATCCATTTTGGGTTCGGTAAAGTCTTGGATAAAGCGTTGAACACCTGCAGGAACACGCCCGGCACCTGCTGCCTGTGCAGCCGCTACCATGGCTTCTTTGATTTCGTCCTTGATGGCCTTCTTTTCTTCTTCAGTTAAACGTGGACGACCTTTGCCGCTACCATCGACTTCTTCACCATCGCCGCCACCACCGCCCTCGCCCTCGCCTTCGTCGCCTTCACCGTCGAGGTGTTCGTCTAACAGTTCGCCGAGTTCTTCCCAAGAAATTTTCTCGGAGTTTTCGTACAGGTGATCATAGATCTGTTCATATGACCAACCACGGTATTTGTGGTCTTGGAAAATTTTGATATCTTTGGGAACTTCGCCGATCTTTTCATCTTTAAGAATTTGGTTAACGGCGTAGTCTGCGGCAATGTTTGATAACTGACCATCGCGGTTTTCACGGCGACCTAGGTGATCAAATACATTGTGCAGAACTTCGTGTGCAAAACCAAACTCACATTCTTTTGGAGTCAGTGTGTCAACAAAGTCGTTGCTATAATAAAAGTTACGACCATCTGTGGCCAAAGTACTGCACCACTCTGAAGCATCGACTAGTTTCATACGAGTAGCCATATTGCCAAAGAAGGGATGACGCAACAACAAACCAATTCGAGCAGTGACAAGTTTTTCAACAATCTTATTCTTTTCTGTTTGAGAAAATTCTTTGCGTTCTGGTTTTGCTAGTTTTTTATTTGCTGTAGAAGTTTTAGTGGACATTTACTGCTCCTGTTAAAATACTATTATATATGAATTTATACATTTTGTCAATAAAAAAGGCCCTTGCGGGCCAATTTTATTCCATTGCTTGGATAATGAACTTACCGTATTTGTCGTGGAAGCGATCGAAGTTCTTCAATTTGGAAGCATCAAACGGCAATTGATAGTTGGTCAAGGCCACCTTTGCACCCATAACAACCAATTCTGTTGGGAAATTGTCCATCATAAACCCAAAGAAGTAGTCGGCCATCTTATCCCAATCTTTAACTTTCTTTTGGCTAGCAGTTTGGAGTTCGTAGCACATTGACACAGTCAATGAATACATCGCAGAGATCTCTTTGATGTCGCATTTAGTGATCTTACCATTCAGGATATCTTCTGGTTTTGGCATTTGTTTGGCAACACGGCGATGAGCCATAAACTTAACAGCAAGACCTTCGCCAATAGCACCTGCAACCAAATCGGTCAGTGTGCCTTCTGGCAAGTCATCATCTTTGAGCAAGTCACTAACAAACGACCAAGAACGAGGAGTAGCGAACGCACGGCTTGATGATTTTGGATCAAAGTCATACAAGTCTTGTTTGGCAAAGCCAACATAGCCGACAACCTGTTCGTGAACCTTGTTGTTAACAGCCCATTCTTGCCAATCTTCAAAATCACTCTTCAATTCCAAGTGAACGAAACGGTTAGCCAACGGAGCAGGCATACGATAAGTAACACCCTTGTCAGTTTCGCGGTTACCTGCGGCAACAATTGAAACGCCTTTTGGCAATACATAAGTGCCAACACGCCGATTCAAAACCAATTGGAAAGCCGCTGCCTGTGTGGCAGGAGCCGCAGAGTTCAACTCATCCAAGAACAGGATAGCAGTAGAGTTGGGATCGGTGGGCAATTCAGCAGGAGGAGCCCAGCTCATTGTGTTAGCATTGGCATCAAAATATGGAATACCTTTAATGTCAGTGGGTTCCCACAAGCTCAAACGAACGTCGATAACTTCACGACCTTGTTTGTCGCCAATTTGTTTAACGATATCGGATTTACCAATACCTGGAGGGCCCCACATAAACACGGGACGTTGAATCTTAACGCACTT
>Ga0208616_1000048_pt1 | contig 43455 bp, 85 predicted proteins | sample CryBogCBE16Oct07_FD_184575 | JGI IMG/M metagenome (GOLD analysis project Ga0208616, IMG submission 184575) | Freshwater microbial communities from Crystal Bog, Wisconsin, USA - CBE16Oct07 (SPAdes) (version 2) | ecosystem: Environmental > Aquatic > Freshwater > Lake | place: Crystal Bog... | reverse complement strand
ACTGGTGCTCTCAAGCCTATTAAAGCTATTCATGATTTAGTTAGGGTGAAGCATAGAGAGGGCTTTGATATACACATTGTTACATTTAGGAAGGATGAGGATATCCCTGAAGTTAAAGCCTTTGTTAGAGAGCACAATCTACCTATTAAAGAAATTCACAATACATCTTCTAAAAGTAAGACTCCAGTCCTTAAAAGACTTAATTCTGTTCTCCATATTGATGACAGCCTAAGTGTCTGTGTTGGAGCATTTTCTGAAGGTATTGAGTGTATCTTTGTTGACTGTGGTATAAAAATGGATGAATCTCAGAGAGAATTAGCTAGCCATTTTGATACAATTAAAGTAGAATTAGACTAATGGTTATAGAGCAGATATTTTTAGACCTCGACGAGTGTTTGGTTTCGACTGTCTTCTCACATAATCCAAAAAAGAATCGAATTAAGATCTCTTTAATGAATGATTGGCTGAATAAGCCTGAGCACTACTGGACAACTCTTCGACCAGGTGCTTTAGAGTTCCTAGCCTATTGTCGAAGCATTGCTCCAACTTATATGCTTACTGCAGCTGCTGATGATTACGCTCAAGAGCATAATAAGGTTCATGGTCTAGGCTTCTCTAATGATCAGATTATTGGGAGAGGTCAGTATATGCATTATAGCTCTGGAATGTTTCACGACAGAGTATCTGCTACAAAGATTGATCAGTATCCAAATTCTATTCTTGTTGATAATCAAAACATTAGAGACTATGGATCAGATAACTTAAAGGTAAAGCTGTCTTTTTTAGGTATTAAAGAAGATCGATTAGTTAAGTCTAGAGAGTATAAAGGTGGAAAGCAGCCTCCTTCTTTTGATAAAGAGATTATTCAGATAGAAAATATCCTTAGAACTAATGCACTCGATGAGCTTACTAAGCAGGCACAGAAACTAAATATGGGATATTGAGCTTGACACTGTCAAAAAATAATATAGAATCATAAATTATGAAAGTAATAGAACTCATTCATGCCCTCCAAATTCAAGATCCAGACTCTGATGTCTATTGTGCTAGTAAATCCAATAACGTTTTTAACATTTACGGTATTGATCTAGTTACTTACAAGGACGATCATCCGCATTCAGTCTTCTTAGACATCGGTAAGATTCCTGGTGAAAAAGTTGAATAGCTTGCACAACAAAGCTAAAACATTCTGGTTTGGAGTAAAGATGACAGCTATTATACTAGCTGTGCCTCTTGTACCAATTTTGTTTGTAGCTGGATGTACATATTTTGTTCCTTCAGAACCTACTCATTACTATAAGATTCAAAGGTTAAACTATAATGGTGAAGTAATTCAGACCTATTATAGTAAAACATATCCTTGGGGTACTGACTTCATTGACTTCAAAGAGTATCCTTCTGGTAAATGGATCAAATTAAAATGCAGCTATACAGCCGAAGATTTAGGAACAAATAAACCGTCACTATAATGTCTGAAGAAGAGCACAAATATACTATTATCTATGATGAATGGTCCTGTACTAGCTGGGGCTTTGAAATTGATGGTGTGTGGCGAGGTGCCGAGAGAGATGAAGGTGTTAAATTGCCTGAGGAGGATGATGAACTCTTAGATTATGTTTTAGCTAAGCTCAAGGAGCACGTTAAGAAAGGGTATACGGACTTTAAAAGTGTTATGGATTGCTTTCAAACTGATGACTATATCTATGATGAGAGTTCATGCGATACTTGTGGACATTCCGGCCATAAAACTATTTGGAAGATATGAAGAGACCGAATCATTTTCATGATGATGTTCTTTTGATTATAGAGATTTTAGCTCTTTTATTTGTTGCCTATTGTATTCTTTTTACTTGACTGTTCGTACAAGATCCTATAACTTATAGAGATTATGCACAACACTTTCTTAATCGCCGATCCTCATCTATCGCATGAGGGTATGGTTAGATTTAAACGAGGAGATGGTACTCCTCTCCGTCCATTCTCTTCTATTGAGGAGCATGACGAGACTATGATCGAGCGATGGAACAAGATTGTTCGTCCTGTTGATCGTGTCCAGGTTATGGGCGATGTGGTGATGAAGAGGAAGAACCTTCCTATTCTCAGTCGTCTTAACGGTCGACTTCGTCTCATTGCCGGTAACCATGATATCTTCAAGCTTAAGGATTATCTTCATTACTTTGATGATATCAAGGCATTCCATGTCATGGATAACTTTGCACTTACCCACATTCCTATTCATGTTAACTGCTTGGCTAGGTTTAAGGGCAACGTTCATGGTCATATCCATCAGCATAGGGTAACACGCAAGAAGTTCTTCGGTCTTATTAAAGAGATTGATCCGAGGTATTATTGTGTATCAGCTGAGCATACTGATTACACCCCTGTACCCTGGGATGTGGTTCGTAAGAAGTTCTACGATCAGCTCGGGCTTAAGATAACTCAATAATATGGATTATCCTTTATTGAAAGCTTTAGATCATTTAGAAGCCTTCTCGGCTGATGTTATAGCGTCACTAACATTGGCCGAGAAGTATGATCTTAAAAGTATAGCTTATGATATCGAGTTAGTATTATCTGAGCTAAATTTAATACAGAAAGAGCCTAAGTTGTGATAAATAATAATATGAATAAAGATATCAGATTATTAGAAGAGGCTTATGATCGAGTTCAGCTTAATGAATTTGTTGTTGTGCCTTTAACACCAGAAGGTAAAGCGTTATTTTTGTCTCTTGCCCATGGAAATCCTATCCTAGCAGCTGTTTATTATCTTCTCTGTTGGTGGGTTGGGTTAGGTATAATGCATTATACTGTTGAATTTCCTCTAATAGATAAATTAAAAAATATATGGAAAGGGTTTAGATTAAACTCTGAAGAAATGGAAGATGCTATAACTAAAGCGCAAGCTGCTTTATCAGGTAATCAAAAAGGACGTGTAACACAATTAGCTAAACGCTTAAGAAGCGCTCTTAAAGAAAAAGATTACGAAGAGGCTGCTGTTGTAGCAGAAAGATTGAAAGCTTATATTAATTATACGGTTCCTAAATCTCTTTCAAAGTAACCTTGCCTTCCTTGTCAATTATTAGGTAGTGACAAGGTTCATCACAGAAAGAGCCTGAGTTGTGATACTCTTTTCCTGATTCCGGACATACAAAGCTTTCGGCATAGTGAATATGTCCTCCAAAAATGGCATCATAGTTTTTGTCTTTGATATAGTTTAGAGCTTTGTTTCTTATATTGGTTTTGATCTTTAAGAACCTTTTAGATGTTCTCTTTAACCATCTGCTAAATCTTCTTGTTCTATCTATGCTCTGAAAGAAATAATAGATCTGTTCAGCTATATCTGTTATCCAAGGATGTTTAAAGATAAATGGATCAAACTGATGGAAGTGTATGAACAGCATCTTCTTTCCATTTACTTCTAATTCTAATCTCTCAACAAACTCTAAACCTAGAATCTTGATAATGTTCTTTGACTTTAAATCGTGATTGCCGATAATAAAAGTAACCCTCTTCTTCTTTGCTATCTTTCTCAATAGGCTCAAAATACTCCAATGTCTCTTTTTATATCTATGAATATGTTTATTATCGAATACATCGCCGTTGAGAATTAAATGATCATACTTTTCGTTCTTAAGAACCTTAGCTAGGGATTTAACTTTTGAGACAGGAGACCCTAGATGAATATCTGATATTACTAGGATGTTACTATTCACACGCTTATTTATATAAGCTTGAACATCTTTAACAGAACAACAGTAGAAGATACAGCACTAATTAGACTAGTAATTGTTCTAAGCATTTCAAACTTTCTATTGTGATGGCCTAACCAATGCTCTATTGTATCATGCTTTTTACCTGTTTTACCAATTCTCGGAGGCATAAAAATATTTATTTGACATTCTTATAAATTACTATATTATATAGATATGTTCAACATTTTCCCTAAATTTGGTAGCCCAGGTGATTGTGCATCCGTTGATGATCTTACTGGTAAACAAGCTACTAATTGGTTTTATACGTCTACACCAACATTTACTATAAATGGTAAGACTTATAAAGCTGATGAACTCTCACAATATATCGGTGAGCTTTTAACCGAGAATCAAGGGCTTAAGAATGAGCTTGAAGCAATTGAGGAGGATGGAACGGTAGAGCATAATGAAGCTATAAAGCTTAGACAGGAGAATGCTCATCTTAAAGTAGAGATTGAACGATTACAGGGATTTGAAAAATGGCATCAGCCTGAGCTTTGCGCTGAAACTATTAATGAGCTTACTAAAGAGGTTAACGGCCTCAGACATCTTAAAGAGGAGAATGTTCGATTAATGGAACGAGTTAATGAGATTGATAGCGATCAAAATGAGGAGTATAGAGCTGAAATCTTTACTCTTAAGAATGATATTGCTGTTTGGAGGGAGAAGTATACAAAGCTTCTTGAGAAGTATAATGGCACTGTTACTATGGGTGGTTTAAAATATATGGAGGCCAAGTTACAGATTACTCAGAATCGCTATAAAAAGTGTGCCGAAGAGAGAGATGAATTTAAGCATCAGCTCAATGCAGCTAATAAAGAGATTGATCAATTGAAGAGATGGAAGAAGGAGCAATTGACTGTTCAGAGCTGGTGGGATAAGGTTGATAGTTATGTTAGGGATCACGATGATGCACCTCTTGGCGGTTTTGTAGCTAATACATGCTTGAATTTCCTTAAAGAGAGAGATGAACTTAAGAAGAGAATTGATGGTTTGTCCTTAACAATTGATAGGAAGAACTTTGAAATAGATGATTTAAAGACTGAGATTAAAAAGCTCAAAGAAGATATTGTTGATTATGTCATTGAGAAAGATGATGAGCTTAAGAAGGCTCAGGATTGGATTAAACTTAACGAAAAGTTTTATGAATGCAATTGCTGCGGATTTAAAGTTAATCACATTGCAAATTTACAGGGAAGCTGTTCGTGCTGCGAAGGAGGTACAATAATTGAGAGAGTAAATGAACAAAAACATCCTATGTATCCCTTCCATTGGAGTGGTTATGATGGAGCAGCTTCGACATACCCTAAGCAATATTCAGATTGGTTAAAAGAACAAAAAGATAAAGCTGAAAGCGAAAAATGGCTTTGTCCATGTAACATGTGTAAGAGTAGACGTGAGCAAGAAGCAAAAATGTGATTATCTTTGGTATAAATGAGAATGCGCATGATGCTGCACTGTCAGTTATAAAAGACAGTGAGATTCTTTTTGCTGCTCATTCCGAACGTTATAGTAAGATAAAAAATGATTGGTCGTTAAATGATGATATTGTCAAAGAAGCTTTATCGTATGGTGCTCCTGATAGGGTAGCTTATTATGAAAAACCGCTATTAAAGAATCTAAGGATTCTTTTAAAAGGCGGTAAATACGATAGTCAATTTACATTTAAAAAATATCTTAAAGGCGTTCCTGTTAGTTATTTTAATCATCACTATTCACATGCTGCTGCAGGATACTATACAAGTAAATTTAGCAATGCAGCTATTATAGTCGTTGATGCAATAGGTGAGTGGAACACAACAAGTATATGGAAGGGTGAGAGCAATAATATAAAGCGAGTTTATACAAAGAACTACCCAGTAAGTTTTGGTTTATTCTATAGTGCGTTTACACAGCTCTTGGGTTTTGAACCAAATAAAGAAGAATACATTGTAATGGGTCTAGCAGCATTTGGAGATCCGAAAAAATATTATGATAAAGTAACTTCCTATTTTCCTTCTTTTCAGTATCAAAAATATAATTTTCATATTGGTATAACCGACTGGAAGATACAAGCAAAAGATAAAGCAGATGTAGCAGCTGCAGTGCAGAGAGTATACGAAGAAAGACTAACAGAGTTAGTACAACATGCATATAAGCTAACAAAAGAAACAAATCTTGTATTAATGGGTGGTTGTGCTCTGAACTGTAAAGCAAATACTTCCCTTTGGAATACATTTGATAATGTTTGGATTATGCCTAATTCCGGTGATGCTGGTAGTAGTCTGGGTGCGGCAGCAGCTCTCTATAACGAACATATTGTTTGGAATGGACCCTATCTTGGTCATAATATAACAGGCGATTATCCGATAGATTTAATTCTTAATGACCTTATAACAAAAAAGGTATCTGCAGTAGCGAATGGTAGAGCTGAATTCGGACCTCGTGCTTTAGGAAATAGAAGTATTCTTGCCGATCCTAGAGACCCGAGCATTAAGCATTATGTTAATAATATAAAACAGAGAGAGCCTTTCAGACCATTTGCTCCTGTGGTTATGGAAGAGTATGCATCTGAATATTTTGATATGAATTTTACTTCCCCGTATATGCAATACGCTGTAAAATGTAAAAAGAGCTCTATCATACCATCTGCCGTACACATTGACGGTACATCGAGAGTGCAGACAGTTAATAAACATCAGCATAGGGGTCTTTATAATCTTCTTGAGAAGTGGTTTGCAATTACCGGTGTACCTGTATTGCTTAATACCAGTCTTAATATAAAGAATCAACCGCTTCTAAACGATAGTCAAGATATTGAATTGTGGGAAAAAACATATAATTATAAAATAAGGTAATGCTTAATAATCTCATACATATAAATCGTTACCTTAGCGGTAAGCTTAACGCAATAGATAAATCGTTAATTACAAATTACTGGAATGTAAATTATTTTAATGATGATATTGTTAAAACATCTAATTGGTATACAGAAGAAGAAAGGCTTCAGTATAAAAAAGAGGGTAATAAAAGATATACTGAAGATGATGTTGTGTATGAGATTACTAATGTCGATTTTAGGACAACGAGTAATAAGAAGAAGGTTACTGCAAATAATATTGTTGCATGTTTTGGTTGTAGTAATACATTTGGCATCGGATTACCTTGGAATGAAACATGGGTTGCGCAATTAGATTCCTTGCTTGATAGTGATCATATAGTAAAGAATTATGGATTGAGCGGTGCTTCTAATGCACGAATAGCAAGAAACATCTATAACTACTTACAGTTCTTTAAACCAAAAGCTATTTGTTGTTTTTTTCCTGAGGTAACAAGAATGGAGTATTATTCAAATGGCGACTATAGATACTTTTTACCTAACGCCAAAGGCAAAGAAGTAGATAATGCTGATTACGTAAGTTATAGTCAACTTGCAACACCTGAAAACGGTATTTACGATTTTGTTAAAAATTTTAAATTTATAGAAATACTCTGTCAGGTACATAATGTAAAGCTATTTTGGTGGACATGGTCGCCTATCATTCTTAATTTAGATACAGATATTATTAAGCAGTATTTAAAATATGATAATTTTTTAACAGGTATAATTAAAGATGTACCTGAGGCTTTTTCATTAAGACAGGCTCGAGATAACGCACATTTCGGCTACGAGATGAACAACCGCATAGCTAACGGATTTTATAATAAATTAAAACATGAAAAGATTATTAAATAGGATTTTACGCTCAATAAAGAGATGGGCTATAAAACGTAATGATAGATATATCTATTGATTTTGATTAAAAATCGATTAATATTACTATATGCCAAAAGCTATTTTAGAATTTGATCTCAACGAAGAGCAGTATGAATTTGAACAAGCAGCTAATGCGGGTAAGTATCGTTCTGTTCTCTGGGATTTAGATCAATTTCTTAGAAATAAAACCAAATATGCTTTAGATGATGTAACAAAAGAACAAATTGAAGCGTATTATGAACTTCGTGATGAGCTTCACAAGCTGATGGAAGAGCATAGTATAACACTCGACTAATGAAACCTACTGTTGTTTGGATTACAGGATTATCAGGAGCAGGTAAAACAACTGTTGCTAATGCTTTGTATAATAAATGTATTTTTCAGTGTAAGACAGGTTTATTAGATGGTGATGAAATAAGAAAGTATCTTGAAGAGAACAAAGAGAGAAAATACGGCTTCACACTAAAGGATAGAGAGCAGTTTGTCAATAATGTTGTTTATATAGCTAGAAACTTGATCGAATTTCAGAATACTAAAATTGTAATAGTGGCTTTGATTTCACCTTTAAGAGAGATGAGAGATGGTGCTCGATATATCCTTGAAACATATTCCAATGTCAGATTTATTGAAGTGTATATGGATACACCTCTTAAGATTTGTGAAGAGAGAGACCCAAAGGGATTGTATAAAAAAGCACGAGCTGGTGAAATTAAAGACTTTACAGGTATTGATTCACCTTACGAGGCTCCAGAATTTCCTGAAGTTCGCATACATCCAAGGTCAACTCTCTTCGATGAAATGACAGTTGATCGTGCGGTAGATATCATCTATAACCAAATCCATCAAACGGCAATTTTATAAAAAAACCTGTTGCAGGTTCCTTCCAAAGACTATATATTAATAGCATAAGAATTGATCTTTGACAGTACATTTTAACAATTTGACAGTTCGTAGGTTCGAAAGCTAAAGAACCGAAGGTCATAATAAGACCTGAACCGTCTAAGCGGGAGACTAGATTGCTCTGTTTCTAGAACATCAATCGCTGCTTAGGGATGGATTCAACCACCCCTGTCATAAAAACGTTCTGACCAATGAGCGCTAGCTGAACTAGCTAGAAATGCCAAAGTTCAGAGGTATAAGAGTGAGTTGCCTGTTGGTGTGTTTGGGCTCTTATATCGAGTAAAACACAGGCTTAGGCGTAGATGGAGGCTCCATGCCTCGCTTCGCTGAATAACGAGACAATCCATGGATAAAGCTCGGCATACAACCATAATATAATTAAAGAGTCGGTAGAATTCCGATTTAGAACGAGGTATTAGTAATCCTCTGAAAGATTGAATTCACTTTAATTATAATATATAAATAAACAGTCTCTCAGGTTCCTAGGATAATCCCTGAGAGCGGTTAAGATCGGAACGCCTGTTGGTGACCGGACGAACTTAATCGTAAGCAGCTAGCAAAACACCTAGGGGGAGCGAATGAGGCTGCATTGATACCGGGACAGGCTTTGGACGAGGAGGGCGCGTTACGTGCTTGCCTCGTTAAGGAAAGGACAATTAGCGCTACAAAACCTTTCAACTACCAACAATTTTAACGCAGGGTGGACAAGCGGCAAGTCGTTGCGCTCATAACGCAAAGATCCTGGGTTCGAATCCCAGCCCTGCCAATAATTTCATTGTAATCCTACCAACGTCTGTCTCAAGTCAGAGGAGCGGGTCACCCCCGGAAAAGGAGAGAGCAATGGAATGACTCGTCCTTATTCTTGAGGCCTGATCAGCGGGGAAACGGACGTTAAAAAAGGAAGACGAGGGTTGAGTGCTAGTCACACTTGACCCTCGTTTTTTTCTTGCTTATATTACTCATCTATATTATTATATTGGTATGAATTTCGATCAGCGTAACCATGCTATTAATTTACCTGAAGATAAAGAAGTGACTACATGCTGGGAAAAACTTCACGATAAATGGTTAGAGTGTACCAACTACAAAGGTATCTGGTATTTTGTACCGTTTGGTTGGAAGATGCGATATTACGATAAGATTCGTCCTTTATGGAATGATGAGAACAAGCGTGTTCGTAAATCTATTCCCCGTACATGGAAAGATATTTCAAGTCTCATGGTTGATGTAAACTTCGAAATGATTAAGACTTTTTATGAAGAAGAATTTAAAGCGGGTATTGTTAATTGGGAGTGTACTGAGGGACATAAAGAGTTCTCTGATTGGATAGAATATGCTTATAATTATATTACCAAAGATCGGCCAGCATATGAACAAGCATTAGAAGATGCTTATCCACCATCGAGGCCTTTTAGGGAAATGTTCATACCGAGTGAAACAGACGAAAAGACAGGTAAAGTAAAAATGTATAAAATGGTAAGTGATGGTATTCCTTATAAAGAGAAGTATGGAGAAGTTGATCGTCTTGAAGCTCTTATTGATGATTTAGATACAAGAGTACTAGTTGATTTTGCTAAATACAGAGGGTATTTTTGGACATAAGATTATGGAATTTAAACTCGTTCAATATAGAGATAAAGATATTAAGAAGTTCAACGATGAGATTAATAAGTTACTCTCAGAGGATTGGACACTGAATGGCGACCTAAGAATAACAGTTGTCAATAGTGAGGATGGGCCATCCTATATTGTTAATTCGCAATTGCTTGAGAGAGATATAAAAAAAACTACAATGGGATTTAATGTAAATTGAGATAAAAGATACTCGTGTAATAAATACTTCTACATGAGTAGAGATCTCGATCATCGTAAATCAAGTAAGAGTTCTAACAGACTAGAAGCTGTTATTGTTTGTGTTAATTATCCTGATTTTCTCGAGGTAACCCTTCCTCATAATAAACAATTCTTCGATTCAGTAACTGTTGTTACATCGTTTAAAGATAAAGAAACGCATAAAATTTGTCGTTATAACAATATCGATCCAGTAAAGACAGAATGTTTTTATGAAGATGGAAATGCATTTAATAAAGCTAAAGGTATTAATCTTGGTTTAGCTCACTTAACATATAGCGATTGGGTTATACATTTAGATGCAGATATCCTTTTACCGCACGATTTTAGAAATCAATTATTTGCCTATCCTTTGCAAAAGAATTGTCTTTACGGAGCTGATAGATATAATGTAATTGGTAGAAGCCAGTATAACGAGCTTGTAAAATCAGATCAGTTTAAGCATCAGTACCGTGATAAGTTCATTCATCAAACACCTTTATTAGAGCAAGGTGCACGATTAGTGCATAAGGAATTTGGCTATGTACCGATTGGCTACTTCCAGGCGTTTCACGGAAGTTATCTCGGAGAGCATCAATTAAAGTATCCAATCAATCAACAGAATGCTGAACGTTCGGATGTACAATTCGCTCTACAATGGGAAAGACAGAATAGAATATTACTCCCTACAGTTTCCGTCTTTCATTTAGAGTCAGAGAGAGCAAAGCAAGGTGCTAACTGGAACGGTAGAACAACAGCAGAGTTCTAACCTATCTTTAATCCATCACCAGATAGCATATAATTAGCTGCAAACGAATCAATTCTCTCACACGAAAGATGAACGATCTTTTGTAATGCTAAAATCTTTGTATTTTTCTTAGCATGTGATGCATTAATGAGATCGGTCATTGCCTTGATCTTGCTCATACGATCAGGAGCATCGAATACATTTTGAAGTTCTTTTGTTAAGTCTTTCATTTAATTTCTTTGAGGTTGTTACGATAGATAGTAAGGGCTTGAATAAGATCGTCAAGTGAATCATTAGGAACAGTAAACAACATTCGATTACCACTCTTATGATCTAAAACCTTTTCGTGAAAGATAGTCCAATCTGGATTATCATCATTAGGTGCAATTGTCAAACGAGCCTTGATATCAAAGCAGTTATAGTCAACAGAGACTTTTGGACGAATATTCATGATTAGGATCCCCAGACGATATCAAATACACGAGTACCATCAGACCTAGGCTCAAGTTCATAGAACCCTTCAAGGAATAGACAAGCTGTACTACCGTCTACAGGGTCAATCAACTGACGATTACACTCAGCGATAATCTCCCTCCAACGAGGCATAGGCATAACATCGCTGTAAACAGGCTTATCAGCAATCCGCCAATAGTCAGAAAAGAAGACACAATTACCTTCAAACACAGGCTCATCAGACCAAATATCCGGGTGATTAACAATCCAATCATTTATATCACCATTATCATCCTTGCTCGTTTCAAAAATTGAGAAGCAAAGACCGATATTACCCTCAGCACTCTTGTGCTTGCACATTGCCTTTGTAGCCTTCTGCAACGTAGAATAACTAGAAGTAGCAGTATTCTTGAGAAGCGGGGTTGTTTCAGCGAGTTTGTAGTTCTTAGTCTTCATGCTATTATTATATCGGAACTTAAAAGGAATTACAAGCTCGAAGTTGAATAAGATACAATAGAATCAAGACGAAAAGCACGCCAGGCATTTTTCTCTAGATCCCAGACAGCTATACTCTCTTCACTCTGTTTCTTCGGCTCTTTTGCCTCACTCTCTTCCTTCTTCTCTACAATAGGCAAGTGCTCAGGCATGAGAGTACAGAGCATTGTACGCAAAGTACCATCTTTCTTATTAAAGCTAACGGTAAGAACACTCTCACTCAGAAGCTGCTTCAATTCCGCTTTTTCAATCTTCATACCTCTATACTATCTTAATATAAAAGAACGTGCAAATGAATAATTTTTTTATTTTGTGCTTGCAGATTCTCCTTTAAGCTCGTATTATAGGGGAAATGAATAGGAAAGCAATAGCAGATAAACTCAAAGAAAAGCGACACTTCCTTAAACAAGTAGGTGAAGCTCTTAAGCTCGTTGAAGATTTAGATTGGAGGGTAGCTTGGGCTCTCGATTTTTCCGAACACTATGATATTAACGATGCGTTGTCACCGGTTGGTGAAGCGCTCTCCAATGCTCAGGAAGAACTAGAAGAGCTTCAAGATCATCTTGAATATCAGATTCAGGAATATAAAGATCAGGTAGCACGGGTGAAATCTGAAATTGCCGAGGAGGTGCTTTGCTAATGAAGAGTACATACTATGGAGATCATTGGTGGGGGTACGTTGCTAGGCTCGAGCGCCAGTGTGATAATCCTCCTAAGGTTGTTAAAATCGGTATCACCAATGCTTTAGATCCTATCATGCGATTGACATTCCGTCGTTATGATGAACCGCATCCAATAACTGATTATTTTAAAGATATTGAGGTACTTAAGAAGCTTGTGTTTAAAACAAAGTTTGATGCAGAGCGATGGGAGCGAAAAGTTATGGGAATGACGAAGAAGAAGTTTAACTCTATTAAATTCCACAATTGGAAAGAAAATGATCTTATATCTGGTATTACTGAAATGAGAATCTGGATAGATGAGGAAGTAAATTTTATTCTTTCGATAGATTAATATGAATAAACAATGGAGAAATAATCGAATATACCTCGAGGTTATGTTTGATTATTACAAGTGCAAAGTCATTAAACGAATTAATAGACTCTATCTAAAGATCTGGCCTTATATCTTTATCTTTTGGGTTCTTGTTGTACTTACATGGGGAACACTTATGTTCCTTCATGATTACAACCTGCTGCATAACTGCGCTAACCTTGATGCACCTTTCTCCGACTATTACACCAAATGGCGTACTGATGGTAGCCCAGGAAAAGATCCGCAGAAGAATTAACCGCGAAAGTCCTTCCGTTGCTTTTCTCTATTCTTTAAGATCTTACTAAAAGGATCTTTCTGCTTTTGCTCATAATCACTAAACGCTTTATCATGTTTAGCTTTATTAGGTGTTACGTCTTCGGCATTTTCTTCGTGGTAGAGAGCACGATATTCATCTTCTGAGATTTCTTTAGGTTTTGCATCACCTTTATACATGACGTAATAATCATAATAATAACGATCACCGTCATCTGATCTATCAATCCACGCTACCCATTCTCTTCCATCTTTTGTTATATGTGGTCTAACCGAATTCTGTTGGCTATAGGGCACATGCTTGCTCCACCAATGAACTTCCTCAGCATCTTCACTATGACTCATTTTCTGTGCATGGTCTGCTCCGTCTGACCAAACTGACGAGGCCCATTGATGAAAGTTTTCCTCTGTCCAAGCACCTTCTTTAACTGCATGAAAAGCATCCCAGAATGGATAATGTTCAAAATCTATTGTTTTTCTAGCATCATCATATGCTTTAGCTTCTTTTGGATCAACACCATAAGTTGTTTCTGCATGCTCGCGAGAATCAGGCATTTGATCACGGAAGTCAGAATCTGACTCGTGATAAATCTTCGAGTATTTTTCAAAAATTAAATTAATATCTTTGTTCATAAAATTATTCCTGTTCTATAACAACTTTAAAGATACCGTGCTCATCTGCAACTTCAGCTGCATTTTCTACAGCTGCACGATTTGCATGGCGTGATCCGTCCCATGTATAATATAGAATGTCAGTGTGTCCGCTTTCAGGTTTATTAATTTCTACATCTCTACTCACATCGTCGTAGAGTGTATCGCCAAATGATCTGTGAGCTTGAACACATTGCTGTTGAAAACTATGTAAAGCATCCATTATAGAGCTATAATCATACTTTTCCTCTTTAAGGACTTCGTAAATTTCACCGGCATGTACGATAGCTACATTAGGGTTAAAACGTGATAATGGCTTTGCATGTTTGTTTACTATCTCTAAAATTCTCTCCGGTGATATTACTACCTCTTCAGCGTTTTCACCTCTCTCGTTACGAGCTCTTACGTCCTTATTATATTTTAACTGCTTAGCAAGCAATACAGCTAAGACAGCTACCGGCGTTTCTTTCCATGCAAATCTCGGTTTACCGCCACCGGTTGGGCTATTATTATGAGCATCTTGATAATCTTCATATAGCCCGCTTTTTAAATCTTCGAGTGTATAATGAGCAATTGCATTATCAATAATAGCTTTAACCTCGTCGACTGTGCAGCTGCAACTGTACTCTTTCAAAGCAGCTTGAATCTCTTCATCTGAAGGTATTGTAAGGCTATCGGTATTCTCTGTAAGTCTCTTCTTATAAGCTTCAAAAATTAAATGCGCATCCTTATTCATTATTAAATTATTTATTCTTATAGGTTGATATTTATAAATATTAATATGAAACAGATTAAAATCGGTAGATTAGTAATCAAGTTTAGTATTGAGCTAAAAAAGAAGAGAGCATCCAAAAAGAAAACCCTTTCTTAATAAGACTAAAGCTTTATAGAACCGTTAATTGAATTTAATTGTACTAGTACTTGTAACAATTAAGCTGTATAGCTTCCTGACGACAGGAAGGTAATGAGAGTATTTGATCCGTAAGCTGTAATTGTTGGGGAACCTGTTGTGATACCGGAATAAGCAGATGTTGGTACAGAAAGTACCACTACACCAGAACCGCCTCTATTGTAACCTCCACCACCACCACCTGTATTTGGCATACCTGCTGTTGGCACAGTAGAACCATTACTTATAAAACCACCGTTACCACCACCACCTAAACCACCAGGAAAAAGAATTTCGGGATTTAATCCTGCAAAACTTATGCCAGAACCTCCTCCCGCTATCCAATACATACCTGCCGATAGTTGACCTACCGTAGAACCAGCTATAGGGTTTTGTATACCAATGCCACCATAACCTGGACTACCTGGTGCTCCAGCACCGCCACCTCCACCGCCCGCATTGTTAAGAGTTCCATCAGGAGTTCCTCCGCTAAAGCCTTGGGTTAGTGTACCAGATCCTCCACTAGCACTATATCCACCGCCGCCCGATCCACCACTGCCTCCAGAATGACTCCCAGTTCCGCCTGCATCAGAATATCCACCAAATCCGCCACCGTACGCTGTTAAATTGAGAGCTATAGTATTGCCACCTGTTGCATTATACAAACCTCCCTGACCAACATAAATGTTATATGTAGTTCCAGGAGTGAAAACAAAACTACTACCATAAACGACCCCTCCTGCACCACCCCCTGCCTCCCAAGAACCACCTGTACCCGCTCCACCACCCCCACCACCACCTACAAGAAGATAACTTGTTGTATTAGTATTAATACGCTGATAGCTTGCTGCACTATGTCCAAATAATGAAATTCCTGCTCCTATCATATTAAAAGTATTTATTCTAATAGAATGTGTTGTGCACGGCAAGAAAATTAAAAGAAGCTTGTAGTTCCGGCTATATTCTCATATACTGGTCGTATGAAAAATGAAACATACGACATCGTCATCGAAGGCTACAATAATCAGCTCCGTCATTGGGATGCCCGAAAGAAGGTTCTAGAGGGAATGATCAAGGATCTAAATAAGCAGTTGTCCGAAGCCCACGATGAATGGAATGGTGTTTGGCGGGAGCGTCAGAGCTATATTAATGTCAAGGAAGAGAAAGAGCTTGCGGTTTAATTCAAATTTCCGTATATTGAAAGTATGAAAATTAAAGTAGGAATGACTGTTGAAGCTGTTGATGGCAAGTATGTCATTCGGCATATTAACCGGTCGGTGAAGCCGGCATTAGTTATGCTTACGGAAAAGTATAAACCGAAGTTTGGTAAGAAAATGTACGTTCGAGAGAATCTCTTTACATTTAGCAATTAATATGGAAAAACAAGATCTTAATTATCTCCATGCCTACTGGAATTACATCCAGGCAGTCTTTAACGAAGAGTTAGCTTCCGGATTGGATGGTGCCGAGGAGGGCAGGGTTCAGGATCTGTATAGTAAGCTCAGACACTTCTATGAATCTACCCTTACCTTATCTAAGAAGGTAGATGAGATGTTTGATTAATAACCATTGGTTGTCGGGTTGTAGAAAAGCTTACCTGTATAATCTGAAGTAGAGGAAATGCCGGTATGAGAATAGCTCATGGTTAGGTTACCAGGCCCGGTAAGATTACCCCAGCCCACTCTTATTGGGTAATATGTACCGGCAACAAGAGGTACAGTGAATGAATAGCTTCCTATTGCCGTAGATGTATTGCTGTTTGAGTTAGTCGGTGTTAAGGCATTATTACCAACCCAAACACGATAATAATCATCCGAATTACCTGAGAATACCCAATCACCGGAATAGTCAGCAAGAAAATAACCTAAGAACTGATAGCTTACTATATTGTTATCATTTACAGTGAAGTTAGTAACAACCCCTGAGGTATTAACTGTAGCAGTACTAAAAAAGCCAACATCACCATTGAAGTAGTTATTATAAATAGTACGGAATACACCTGGAAGATAATTAGGAGTAAATTTTGAACTCTTATAAGCTCTTAACCCTAAACCAACACCGAGTCCAAGACCGTAATTTGGCATAGTAATTAATTATTAATGTACGCTATTACTGCTCCGTAGGAAAGGGTAAAATTGGTAATAGGACCGGTGATTGAGAAGTTCTGTGGAAGTTCGTAAGCTGTAATTTTATTTGTTATTGAACTTGTAGCAGATAACCCAGTAAACTTACAGGCTGATATTACCTGAATAGTAGAAAATGACCCGTTGACCTGACCGGATGTATTATCAGCGACGATGAATCCATCTTGAGCGAGGAGTGCGTATGTGACGTCTTCAGGATTTACAATGTAGTTAAGGGTAGCGAACTTAGGATACACTTCGACTGAAGAGATTGGAGGTACGCCATTGTTAGCAGGAAATGCCTGTGATTGATCGGGGTAATCGAGTCTGGTAACCGATACAGCAGGAAAGCGTGTATCACCCTGTAACTCAAGATAAATGGCCTGTTCGGCCTGGGAACGGTTTACTGTGTAGGTTGTATTATATGCAGGAGGGACAGGAGGTTGGGCCATAAGATTATTTATGTATCTACGCTGTTGTTTCTACCAGGGAAGATAGTAAAAACTTACCGTCTGCTTAGGAATCCTGAACACCCTTCTGATTGAAGTGCTGAATGAGTTTAATAAGATTATCAACACCCTCACCAGTATAACCAACTTCTTCGGCATATTTAAGAATACCGGATAGAACAGATTTATCTAGTCCATAGCTTAAAACCTGATCAATTAACCCTTTTACCTCTTGATAGCTATCACCCCAATCTGCTTGGTTGATGGATAGACTCTGAGCATCTTCCTCATTGTGCTTCATTTGATTGGCCTGACATTCCGGACAATTATCACAGGTGCAGTTCTCCTCTTCAGCAGCATGGCAGTGGGTTTCTTCATCTTCTGATTTACCCTTTTCCTTTTCCTTTTTAGCAGCAAGCTTCTTATTGATCATGTTTTGAATGGCATCATAACCCTTGGGGATAGGTGAGTTAGCGAACTTACCAACAGGCTTTACCGGTTGACCGCTGAAATTAGAAGGTGATGCTTTGCCTTCTTCAAGCTTCTTTAAATAGCTTTCAAACATGAGATGGGAGTCTTTGTGCATAAGGATAGAAGTATTTAGTCTAAAGGTAGTGAAAAACTAAGAAGAATGGAACTCCTTTTGTTCCAGGGTACCGGCTACACCAAAGTCCGATGGTATAAATAGGAAGTAATCATTCCCGGATAAAGCTGAACTACTAGTACCGGAAAAGGAGGTATTAAGGTATTGATAGCCTAATTCCGGACAATTATCCATCTTAGTAATAGCCAACTAAAGCCTTATGAATGTGGTCTTTAGGAGCGGTAGAAGGGGCAATGTACCAGGTACTACTATCAATGTTCTTAGCATTAGGATAAAGATCTTGGAGATCCTCGCCGATAATTAAATCACGATAACTCCATTTGGTTACCGGGTTACCTGTTCCCTTATTGGCAAGGGCATAACTGAGATCAATTTTCTTAAAAGGATCAACCATAAAGGCTTCTAATTCGCCGGTAAAAATAACAAACTTGGCACGATCGGGGGTAAGAGGAATGAATTTGGAAACCTGATCATAGGCCTCGAAGATGAAGTTTGAGTCTTTATTCATAGAAGTATTTATATTTATAGTAGGAAGAGGCTTGAAGTTCAAGAAGAATTCCTATAAGATATAGGGACAATGAGCGATGAAATTTTACAAGAGCATATCAAGTTTATAGAAGGGCATTATAAGAAGAATGTTCATGAAACCGTATCCAATATCGGATGGGTAAGGACGGGTACCTCGGTAACGTCGAAGATGTATGATACCCGGGAACTGGTAGCTACATACTGGACATTGGATGGGTATAGTCATGAAATCACCAAAATGAATTAATATATGAATAAGCTACAGATCTGGAAAGAATTTGAGGGGAAGTCAAAAGAGACTCAGAATAAAATATACAAATATGTTATCGGAATGGTTAAGCAATCTGGTAGAAGGAATGTAACAAAGACCGATGATATCGTAATGAATGAGATTATTAATATCCGGACAATCTGGTCTAAGGAGAGTTAAATCCAATCAGGAAAAGCCTCTCTATTGGGTCGAATCTCTAGACGATAATCAATGGTAATCTCCTCATTAGGTTTAATGTCCGTAGATGCAGTAATGATATAGTCTTTAATGAGCCAGTTAGCATTCGGAGACCTAGAATGATTAACATAGAAGATCTTAGAAGAGAGGTCGGAAGTTAAACAGTATTTCCCGTCAATAGGAACAAGCCAGTTATGATTGCATTGATAGACAGAGAGATCTACCCATTTCATCTTATAGAAAGTATGAATGAAAGGTCGATAATCTAAGATGATATCGCCTTTATTAAAGCCATCGGTAGCAATAAGACCCTGACCTTCAATAGAGGAAGCACCAATATAGGTGTTCGGAGCATTATCTATAGCTACAATCATCCTAGGAATAATCGTTATACTCTTCTTCGGCGTACCAATAGTGATCGAAGTTATCATCATCTAACCAGGCCATAGCTTCGGACTCCTTAGGTTGAACAGACGGAATCTTAACGTTATCGGTATCTTTAGTAGTAATAGGTTCCATAGATAGGTATAGAATAGAGTAAAAATGATAAGAAAACCAGGAAAAATATATTAGTTTTATAAAAAAATCTTAGTCTAGACTAACTTTCTTAGGTAAGGTTAAATGAATTAGTATAGTCTAAAGGGTAGGGAGAAGTAGAATAAAAAGTTTTAAAAAACTAGGAAAGAAGGGAGAGAACAAAGGTAAAAGAAACTTTTATCTAGAAGATAGTAATAGAGGCAGATATAAATGACGAGTAAGAAATACCGGTATACAAAGGAATACCCGGTAATGATGATTAATTTTCGGATTCCCGTTCAAATATAATAACCGTTTAAGTTTATCCGAAGTTGTGTAGGTTTTCCTTAGGCATTTATTAGCCGCGTTTGAATCTAATCCCCGTCTTAATCATTCCTAACCCCGAACGGTCATCCTCCCCGCAGCGCTTTATTAGGAACCTCTATCTATTACCTACTACCTCTAGCCTAGACCGGAACCTATTATAGGAACCTGGTTCCTTTTCCCTTACTTAAGCCCTCGATTGATCAGGTCCTGGTTCCTCTTATACTCTATCCATTCCTGGTACCTTCTGTCTTCCTTGTCAGCCTGGTACCACGCAATAGCGGTTAACAGGATAATCAATACCCCTATTACTACGGCTACGGTAGTTTGTATACTCTGGTAATCTAGATATGACATATCTATGACTTACTTAGTAGTTATCGTCTTGATCGTTGTGATTGAATTTACGTTTTCGGAACGGTCTGGACTTATACGAGACTTTTATGGCACCGAGGACCAGGATAATTATAAGGAGTACTGGTATTAGGTTCACCCAAACCGGTGCCTCTTTCATTGCCTCACTCATAGGAATATTTAGGATATTATCGGCTAACATCTTACTGGTTTAACTAGACAATTTCCTGAATTCCTCATATCTACCCACCATACTATAGGAACTAACGGGTTCAATCAAGCACATTTTTCGGCCTACTAAAGTCTGCCGTTAACATCGGCCAACTAACTTAATAGAAATTGTGATGTTAAATAGGGCGAATTCCGGATGTTAGCTCCGATGTGAGTGAATCGGAGTACCCCCAGCTAACAAACATACATTCGTTCTACCGAACTATCGAGCTGTTTTTAACCTGGACCCTGCTCAACGTCCCTTCTCTTATTATCCATTCATTATAATGGATCCTGCAGGAACCTGCAATAGGAATTCAAAGTATTTTCCCCTTGATTGTTCCGGCACAAGCATTCATAATCAATCTATGGAAAATAAAGAATACAATATTGTCGAAGAATTGAATCGTTTTCAGGACTTCGTTAGCTGGGCTCGTACTAACTTCGAAAAACTGGATACTGATGATCAGATCTCACTTGCTAATTTTCAGGCCAGTGCAGCTGAAGAGATTTGGTTTGAATAGGCTTGAACGTTCCTTTCTCTGCAGCCATAATAAGCGTATGAAAAATAAGAAACAAGAACACTACTACGTCCCTGGGACCTACGTCTACCTGGATGGTGGATCGGAACCCTTCCTCATCGTCTCCAACAACCCTCCGGGTCAGGTTCAGGGTGTTGTCATCAACTATCGCAACCAGGCCAATATTGCCATCAATTCTAACCGCCTCAAGCCTGTAGTTCAAGCTTGAGGTTCCGGCCAACTTTCATTATACTAATAGTATGAAAAATAAGAAATACGATGAACGTCACGGGGGCCCTTACGATCGCGGATCAGCCGATAGCTACTATCGCCGTGGCCGGAACCCTCACTACTACCTCGGTGCTACCGGTTCTACCCCGTCTGTTGGAGCCGAAGACATGACGGCTGAGGAGCTCGAAGCCTACCACGCCGGATATGATGCTAACGAGGCCGATGGAGATTTCAAAGATTACGGCTGGGGTAACCAAAAGTACTAACATTTAGCTCGTCGCAGTGATCGGGCCTTCGGGCCCCTTCACTTTGTTTCTTTGATGTGTAGCAATCAAGGCAGGGTCCAGTCCCCTACCCTCGGGCTCTTATACCCTGTTCGCCCTGTGGTTTCGGATCGAGGCTCTTCCGTTCTTTATTCTGCTATCATTATAAGGGCTCCGCCCCGGAACCACCAGCAGGAAATCGCGCTTGCGTTCCCTCTCGCCAGCAGCCATAATGAATGTATGAAAAATAAGTACGCACTCAAGAACGAAAACGATACAATCTATTATGTCGGCTCCATTATGGACTGTCCGGTTGAGGATCAAGAAGGAACGCTAGTTAACGTCACGGAAGATAGCTTCTCCTTTTATGCAGATGGAGAGGGGTATACATATCCAATTTCTGAATGTGAGGGATGGACAGTTGTCAAAATAGCTTGAGTGTTCCTCCCTGAGCTGCCATAATAAGCGTATGCAAAATAAGAACAATAGAACCGTCAAAGAGCTCACCGATAAGATCGCTGAGTCGTGCCAAGCCAAATTCCCCACCGACCCTTCGATGAAGTGGGCTTATACCTGCGGTATTCTCGAAGCGATTCTTGACTTCGAAGTCAAGGGATATGCCAAGGGAATCAGAACCCTCCAGGAACAGATTAACGACGCGTACGAGAGGTACGAGCAGGAACTTAAGCATGAATTGGAGCTTGCCGCTTCCAGGGATTGATATCATAATACTGGTATGGAAAATAAGAAATACAACATAACGAAAGAAATCGAACGCTTCAAGACGTTCATGAATTGGTGTGAAGAGAACTTCGATAACCTCACTGACGAGGAACAGGAAGAGATCTGCGAAATTAAGAACGATCCTGATGAAATCTTTAACTGGTAATATCACAATGCAAACCCCGTTGGAGCTCATGCGCAAGCGTGGAGATTGGTTCCAGAAGGTCATGAAGAAGGGTTCTCTGAAGAGCTATCTAGACGCAGGTAAGGACGCTGGTTATATCGTCAAGAAGGATGATATGGAATTCCAGATTAACGACGACGAGACTGGTGAGATCGTAATGAATGGAATGGTATTGAATGCAGCCTTCTGGCTCGTTGTATTCAACAAAGCTTACTGGCAGGACCCAACCCCGCTTGAGGCTTGACCTTTCCTTCCCAATCAGCCATAATGAACGTATGGAAAATAAAGACCCAATCAGCGGATCGATTCACGAAGACGTCAGCGTTCGCAAAGGACGTCATAACTACGAGCCTCTAAAGGACGTAGTAGAGATTACGTTTCACGGATATAACTGCAACTATATTCAAGTGATCGATCTGAAGACTGCACGTGAACTCGATCTCCAACTCCGTAAACTTTTACCTCCACTATACGAGGAGCTTTAACAACAATGCGCTTGTAGCTCAATGGTCAGAGCAGTCGGCTCATAACTGATTGGTTGGGGGTTCAAATCCCTCCGGGCGCACCACCTTTAACAAACAAATAACATGGACGAAGACTTCGATGGTTCCGGGCTCTAGGCTTGAACTTCCAATCAAATTCCCTTATACTGATAGTATCAAAAATAAGAACATGAATACAAACCTATACAACCGCGTTCGCGCCCAGGAGATTAACCAGATGTGTGAAGACGATAAGTCTATGCACATTTTTTATACGTTAGAAGAGATTGAGGATGTAGTTAAGTCTCTTCATAAAGTGCTTCGTTCTGATGATCCTTTCATCGGACAGAAGATTACTAAGCTTGAGAATATTGTCGGTGATCTGGTCGGAATGCAAGACCGAGCCGAGACATTTAACAAGAAGAACCCCCTAACCGCTGCCTAATCATGAGCTTTACTAAACGTCAAATCAATCACTTTAAGTCCTACGAAATCATTCGTAGATCCGGAGTATACAATATGTTTAGCTCCCAGGCTAGACTAGCCTCCGGACTCACAAAGGATGAATATCTCTTTGTAATGGAGAACTATTCTGACCTTAAAAACGCTAGTGAGTCAGTAGCAGCTGACGAGATGCTTCTGAATCAAACGGATCATTCATAAGAGAAACACGGGAGCCCTTGGAGAAACGCGTTTGTTTGCGCATCCAATACCACCACACGTAGATTCGGAGGGCAAATTCAATTTCAAATAGCTTGACAGTTCCAGAAGAAGCAGCCATAATGAACGTATGAAAAATAAAGAACAGCAAGAACACTTCCTTAAAACCGGTCATCTTATCAATAAGAAGATCCAGTGTAACCAATGCGAGACCGACGTTACGATGTTCGGATCTAACCTTGAGAATCGTATCAATAAGTTCGGTACTCTCTGGAGCCTTCTTGACGAGTTCAAGTGCCGGTCATGTGTGAGTGCTTCAAAGCCTAAGAAGGAAAAGAAGGTCTCCGTTCGCAAGAAGAAGAAGGACGTAAAGGTTGAGAAGTACGAGATGCCTAAGATGGTCTTCTCACCGGCTCGGAATGTCTTCCTTAAGGACGCCCCTGATCTCCAATTATCAGTGAGTGCATCTGGAGCCTGTCTCCGGCCGGATATCTTTCTCAATAGCGGACGGAAGTGCGATGATTGCCCTTACGTCCAGAATTGTAACGCAACGTGTAAGACTTTGAAGTATGTCGCTGCTTAATCAACCCACAGTATCAAGGTCGGAGTTCCGGCGAGCACTAAACCTCAAGTGTCATAAAGAGTTCGGACTCGGCTTAAACGATCTACCAGATATCATTTGTATTGATGATGTTTGGTGGGAAGGAATTACAGAGAAGGAGGCCGTCCAGATGATTGAAGGCTGTTTGGACGATTTTCGGCTTGAGTGTTCCGTCTGATGCATTCATAATGAATGTATGAAAAATGAGAAATGGATAATCGAAATCAAAGAGATGAAGGTGCGGCAGCCTTTCGCTCCCAAACAGAAGGCTTTTAAGAATAAGAAAGCCTACTCACGCAAAGCAAAATACAACCTCCAATACGCATGAAGAACAATACTGTTGAATTGCTCGAGAAGAGCTTCGTTAAGATCGAACGATGGGCTGTTACCTACGACGGCGATCGTTATATCTACACATTGGAGTATGATCAGAACGATAAGCTTGTTTCAGACTATATTCGTGATGAGTACGGCTGTGAGATCGGTGATCCTACCCTTGCCGAAGACATCGTTGGTGTCTGGGAAAGTAATACTGAGTGGGTTTCCTGATTGACCGTTCCGACAAAAGCCTTTATACTGAACGTATGGAAAATAAAACACAAGAGTGGTATCGTACCACCAACCGCCACGAGAAGCTTCAATTCATTAAGGAGACCACCAGTCCGATCTGGTTTGAAGAGCACTTCCTCCACGAGCTTGTCACCTGGATGGGTGAAGATGATTTCAATGAGTTCTTTAAGAACCAGCTGGTCCGTTACTGGGAGCTCAAGCCTGAGCCTGAACTCTACGCGGAGATGATTGGAGGATAATTTATGACACACGCCGACCTAGACAGAATGATGTACATTGAAGCCTTTGGACGCCCGTGGTGTACTTGGGTAACCCCGCAGAACGAGATGATGGTTATAGCTGCTGATGAGAAACCATTCGGTGAAAGGGACATGGAGAAGCTTGGCGACTACCTCTATGAAGAGGGCTTCTTTCCAGATTACTTTAAATCAAAGCTTGCAGAAGCTGAAGATACTTACTAACATTTAACGCGATTTAGGAATAGATTGCTAGGGAGAACCTACTCGGGCACTTATGCCTCATTGAACACCTAGATCGCTTTTCTTCTTGACAGATCCAAACCCAGAAGCAATAATCATTGTATGACAAATAACGATATCAAAGCAGAGATCGAAGCCCTCCACCAGGAGATTGATAGCCTCAAGAAGGTTGTCAATGCAAACAAGGAGGTCCTTCATGATCTTCTCGAGGTCCTGAAGGGTGCTGAAATCCCCTATCGCACTGAATAGGCTTGACCATTCCACCATTAGCCATTATACTTAGAGTATGAAAAATAAGAACACCAACGAAGAACAAGTCGACGGAAACTACTACGATGCTTTCATCGACAGCATTCTCTCGCTTCCTCCTAAGGTTCGGAGTCAGATTCTGAACATTGGATTTGTTAGCTCTGGATTCACTAATCCTTACCTCTATCTCTGGAATCATTATTGTATCGAGAAGGAAGGAGATTACATCCATCAGCTCCTCGACGATCACAAGCTTGCTATCGACTAATACTATGAAGTTCCTAGAAAACCCACTCGAAGCTATTCTCAACCTCATGGGACTGACCATGCAGAAGAAGCCAACCCTCCTTGGGATGCACATTCATGACTTTACCCACTCCTCCTGGCTGGAGGATCTCCGTAACCAAAACCGTTTGCATGAGTATTCCTGCAAACATTAACCCCAACACTACCATGTCTAAGCTAGAAACAACAGCTATCATCGCCAACCTCATCAATGTCGCCATCTGTATCCACGTCGGACTATCAGGCTGGGTTGATCATAATCCCGTTCCTTTCTTCTACTTCTACATCATCTGCATTGGTCTGATCATCAATTCAGCATACGTATTTCTTTCCCCGAATTCCTCAAAATAATTATTGCCGGTCCGAATATTAGCAGCCATAATCATCTATGAACAATATGACTACCACAGTCGAAACCAACACAGTGGCTCCTAAGAGCCAGGTTAAGCGCAAGACCACCCAAAGTGCGCAGCCTAAGACCGTTAAGGTCGTTACGCCGAAGCTCGTCTGTCAGGTCACCGGAATCGGACGTTATACCAACGCCGCGTACCTCTCGAAGAAGGCAGAGCAGCGTGCCTGCTCGGTTGAGGATATTACCAAGCACTACGTCTCCCGCGATGTCGCCAAGCTCCTCCGTAGCGGTAAGACCGTAACTGAGATCCAGGGAATTCTCGGAACGTCGTTTGAGTCTCCTATCGCTGAGCTCGCCGCCGAGACCATTCTCCGCTTCAACGGTAAGACCAAGAAGTCTTAAAGAATCACTCCGAAGAGCGCAAGCTCGGAGGAGCCCTTAAAGCCCGGTGAACAAAAAGAACCCCGAAAGAGTCTATCAGGTGGAAAGCCGGCGCCTGGTGGACTCTTTCAAATTTTACGCCTGTGTAGTCCAACGGCAGAGACAAGCGACTTAAAATCGCTCCAGTGTCGGTTCGAATCCGACCACAGGTACCAGTTGGTGGGTTAATGTAATTGGAAGCATCGCACGATTTATAACCGTGGCGCCCCAGATTAGGGCCGAGCGTGGGTTCGATTCCCACACCCACTACCAACACTTTCGGGATTGTAGCTCAATGGTAGAGCAGTACCCTTTTAAGGTATTGGTTCTGGGTTCGAGTCCCAGCGGTCCCACTTTTTTCGGCTTGACCTTTCCGTCATCTGCATTCATAATGAATGTATGAAAAATAAGAACAAGGTAAGCAAGAAGACACAGAGGCTCATCGCTAACATCCGCGAAATGGTCAATCAATTTGCCATGGCTGGCGACGAGTTCAAGTCATGGCGTGAGAGTTGGTTGGAAGTCATTTCGACCCTTGAGGCTGGAGGTTCCATCTGATTTCCTTTATACTAATAGTATGAAAAATAAGAACACCCTAACCACCGAAGAAGTAATCGCCATCGCCTCCAAGTACGAGGACCTCACAGGTAATGTTTATAAGGCTCTGAAAGAGCTGAAAGGTTTTATGGAAAAGCCTGGATATAAGGAAGCAGTCGATGTTATCTATACTGAGGATCCGACGATGGAAGAGGCTGCTATTGCTGTAGAAAACGCATGCATGAATGGTGAATTTAGCTGCTTCATTCAGGATCTAACTGAGGTCGCGTACCTCTGGAATAAGGAATAAGCTTGAGTGTTCCACAATCAGAAGCCATAATAAGAGTATGAAAAATAGAAAAACGTTCGAAGAAGTAATGGGAGAGTTTAAGGCTCTCGAGACTGGAATGCAGTGCATGGTTCGTAACACAGCCAAGCTAGAGTTGAAGGAGTGGGGGGTGCCTGAAATTGGCTCCTCTGACGTTAACTGTCAAATTGTCGATCTCTACAACAGCTACGGAAGCTTTGATGATGTAGTGAGACATGGAATGGACTTGGTTCGTAACTCCCGCTAATACCATGACATACAAACAACTCATCAAATCGCTCATGGAGATTCCAGCCGAGCGCCTCGACGATACCATCACCGTTTATGATCCCGATCGGGATGACTATTGCGCCGTCAATCATGTAGCCGTGGCTGTTGAGGCGGAGAACGATGTTCTGGATGAGGGCCATACCTTCCTAGTCCTTCGCTCGTACGGAATCTAGGCTTGAGGTTCGTCCGAAGTTCCTTTATACTGATAGTATGAAAAATAAGAACAACGTAAACAATCCGATCAACCTCTGGCTCCTGGCTGCTGCTTCAGCCGTCGTCGTAATCAACATTGTGGCCTTCGCCCTCATGCCTCGCTAATATGAAGATCAAAGAACTCATCCAATACCTAGAAGAACAGAACCAGAAGAATCAACTAGCGGACATGGAGATTGCGATTGTCGATGTCAATGGATATCAATATCAGATCCGAGACGTCTCAATCGACGAAGATTGTCAGGCTGTAGTAATCGATATCGACGAAGGAGCTTAATATGTACAACAACGACCTTACCAATAACTGCCCCCAGGAGCTGGAGCTCTGGATTGACAACGATCAGTTCTTCGCTTCTGAATGGCGAAAGACCCTCCGTACAGGCAGTCTTTCATACATCAAAGACGCCTTCGATATGGCCGGCTTCAAATACCGAGACGATCAATGGAGTCATCTGATTGATGTCTTTGAGTGTGAGATGACTGTCTTGGAAGAGGCTCTGGAGGAGCGGAACGTCGTCCGAGACATGCATGGGAATGTCGTAGAAGGAGCTTGACCGTTCGACCAAATTCCATTATACTGATAGTATGGAAAATAAGAACACAATCCAATACCGAATCAACGAACTCGAGCTTCAAGCGAACAAGGCAAAGGGCCTCGGGGAGCTCACCAGGATCAATCACGAGCTGGAGAACCTTCGTGAGCAGCAATGTGAGAACATGATGCTTGGGGAATACGAAGAGGGTTGCTCGGTTGAGCAATACAATCGCTACAGGGTCAGGTGGTAGCCTTTAGCATTGACTGTTCCGAACAAAGACCTTATACTGAAGGTATGAAAAATAACGGCACATTGAAGTGGGGTAAGAGAGAGGTCATCAAGGGCGATCAGAGCCCCTATTATGATCTGACCTGCTATAAGGTCCCTTTCGAGGGTGATTACGAGCCTCATAAAATGAGGACAGCACTAAGTAAACGCTATCCGAATACGGGTAATTACTTCGGTGGTTATACTACCGTTGGTGGTATAGAGTGGATGGATGAAGAGCATGTCAAGGTAGAGCTTGTCTACCATATCGGCAATTGAAGCTTGTACGTCCCTACAATAGCAGCCACAATAAGATTATGAAGAATAAGAAAGAAGTAACGAACAGAACAGTCACCGAGCTCACCAATAAGCTTCTTGAGGTCCAAAGGGCTAAAGGCAATAAGGATCATGCTTATGCCTATACATTAGGTACCATTCAGGCAATACTAGATTGGGAGGTTAAAGGTTACTATAAAGGTACTAGAACCTTACAAGAGGTTATTAATGATAGCTATGATAGTGCTGTTAAAGAGCTAGAAGAAGCTACAAAGAAGACTACTAAGCGTGTACGTACCTTACCCTTCAGTAGTGGAATGGAAGATGAGTTCCTAGCCAATAGTGGAAGCTGGAGGTAAGTATTCTAGAACGTTAGTGGGGTTCTAGAACCAAGGTGGTGTCTCTAGAACCCCCACGTTAATAGAGAACGGTGGACGGGAATTTATAGATATAGACAAAAGGGGGTAGTTAGCTAGAAGCCGCATGCCAAAATTTTTTATCGATTTTTCTGGAGCTTTCCTATATGGGTTCCTATAATGCTCTTTATATGCAATTAATCGCACGTTTGTTAATTCTACTCTGGGTACTCTTTAGTGCTGCTTTGGTTCTAGGTGCCATCTACGCCGCCATCCACTTTGTCATCAAATTCTGGTAATCTACAATGAATCTAAAGTCCGAACTCTTTAAGGAGAGCTATTGTATATTTGTTTCCGAGGTTAACGATCAGATCAAGGAGAAGATTAGAAGCTATGGGATGGATGCCATTAAGGTATTAAAGGCCACCTTTCAAGATAAGCTCTATTGTATTGTCATCCCCGGTCACTATGCCTTCAAAGTATACGAGAAAGAGCTATTTGATCTTTATAAGGAGACCTTATCCGGTTCCGGCTTCTGGGGCCAGTACAGTATGGGCTATGCCGGTAAGGAATGGTCTACTATAATCTGATACATGTAACCGTAGGTCCTTTCTTTCATTAAACTAAATATCTATATATTCTATGAAGACATTCTTTGAGATCACCAATATTATTACCTCCTTTGTTCTTACCCTGATATTCTGCCTTATTCTTTGGTTTATACCGGGTCCTAATGCCGTTACTAAGGCCGAGGTTATTAAACACGGCGGTGCCCATTGGGAGACTACCCCTACCGGTAGTACAGTATTTGTTTGGAACAAGTAACCATGGGAACGTTAAAGAAAGGGATCCTTACCCGGCCACCTGAATATTGGGTGCATTTCAGAAAACAGCTTCGCCGGATGTTCTGGAAATCCGAGCGCCAGGCCAGTAAACGGGATATCCGGAAACAGTTAGATAATTAATATTATATGCCTTCTATTCTTATACCCGTACCCCTTCGTAAGCTTACGAATAATGCCGATCTCGTATACGTTAAAGGAACCACGATTCTTGAGGTTATAGATAACCTAGAACTTGGTTACCCTGGAATTAAAGAGAGACTATTAAATGAACAGGGCGGTATTAGGACCTTTGTTAATATCTACGTAAACGCCGAGGATATTCGCTTTATGAAGTCCCAGTTTACCGAAGTAACCGATTCCGATGAGATCTCCATTGTCCCGGCTATGGCCGGGGGATAAAAAAAAATTTTTTTATAAAATTCTCTGAGATTTCGTATATAGCCTTTTTTTATTGATTTCCTAAAATCTCTATTCTATTATTCTCTTATATGGCTACTAAAAAAGTTGGAATGTACGGAAATAAGGATAATAAGTCCTACGCGAAATACTTGCGTGAGTCTTGTGGAGTAAAGGCCCGGGCCCAGAGATCGGATAAGGGTAAGAAGCGGAAGTAGGCCGAAAAAGCCCGGAAAAAAAATTTTGGGCCTCTATTTGGGTGAATCCGGGGGCGTGTGTACCCCGAAAGCCTAAATATTATAGTATGAAGAGAAAGAAGCCTATTTCCCTGTCCGATGCCTATAATCAGGTATTGTATAGAGAGGGGATGGAAGATCCTTTTGGTAGTAAGAGTAATAATCCCGAGCCCATAACTAGTGCCCCGGCTGGTCCTGTTTATAATGATGCCCCTCCTTCCCCAGGGCTTCCTGATGCCCAGCTACAGAAAGCCCTCGGACACTTTCAACAGGCTTTTAAAGAGCTTAAGGAGATAGCTAAGAAACAAGCCGGATTTGATCAAGTAGATCTTAAGAACAAACTCATTGAATTAACCGGTGGTAAGGAAACAAAGAATTCCGATCACGGTATTAAGCTTTTTGATATTGTAACTTCCTTTATTCGTAATAATAAGGACATTAAATAATTCTATGCCTTATAAAATCGTAAAATCCGGTAGCAAATATAAAGTCATGAAGAAGACCGGTAGTAGTCATGTCTTTGGTACCCATCCTTCTAAGAAAGCAGCAATGAAACAAATCGCTGCCATTCATGCCAATGAAGGTGAGGAAACAAAAGCTAACGAGTCTGTTAGTACATTTGAACAATACGTTAATAATATTCTCAGTAAGCTTATAGACTAAATAATGATGTATGTCAAAAGACATTAATTCATTAGTCTATCTGTATGAGAATAACGTTGTTGGAACAGGGAATGCTATAGGAAATAGTACAACGGTTCATAGCCCGGTACCTGCTACCTCATCCTTACCATCTCCCTCTTCTAACGAACAATCGGTATCAACGCCGGAGGATAAGGGTGAGTGGTTGAAGCTTCCTTATAAACAACCGGTCTCTTCGGCTAGCCAAGCCACAAGAATTGCCTACGTTATTGGTAAGAAGATCGTTCAGATCTGTAGAGATAATCCTGAATTAATTAACGCCGTTCTTAACTCCATTCGTACCTACGCCAAGGGTAGTAGTGAGGAGGAAGAGTATACAGATTATGCCGGGTGGTTGGAGCTTCCATATAAAGGAACTATTAAGACCCAGGAACAGGCACGTCATCTTGGTATGGAGATAGGATTAAAGGTTCTTATGAGTATTTGTAGGGACAATCCTGATTTAATTAAATCGGTAATTGGAAATATTCGCAGTTACGCAAGACGTTTTAAAACTAAATAAATCCGATGTATGAAACTATCCGCAGAAATCATACAAGAGCGGATGTTTGATGATTTTAAACAAAAGCTCAAAGAGTTTCATACCAAACGTGAAGATGAATACGTTAGGGTAATACGTGAGAAATACGCCTATGGTGACGAGAGCCCGTTTGATACTGAATACCTTGATAAGATAAAACAACAGTTTAAAGAAGATACCCCTTTTAGTGTTCTAGGGTTTGTTAAAAATTATGTTATGAATGTTTCAGATGATTTAGCTGATGCCTATAGTAACAAACTAATAGATAAGGAAGAGTATGAAGTAGCGTTCAGTGTTTTAAAATACATGCTCATAGCTGCTGAAATGGATGTCGATGCATCAACTAAACTTAAAGACGTTTGATCTTTTATATGTTGTTTATAATTATATAATACCAATGAAACAGAAATTAATAAGAGTTACCCCAGATTATGTTATTGATAGGTATCTCGATGCAAAAAAGCTTAAAGGTGATAAGAAAGAAAAAGCCATGCAGCATGTTATTTTTCTATCTAAGAATCTTCACAAATACGTAGAAGATCAAACATCAAAATAGGTAGTACCCTCCTTACGCGCTTTTCTCACCTGACTAAGAACTCTCTTTCTACCGGAGTCGAAATTATAGCCCCTGCATACCGGACAAAATGTTCTAGAGTGATAGACAATAGATTCACACCCCTCACATATCTTGTATAAAAAGGTATTTTCTTTAATATAATCGAATACAATTTCTTTTGCATTTTCATATTCTTCTCTCTCTTCTTCAGTCATTAGATATAAATAATTTAGATGAAGGATGAGAATAAAGCAATGTATTCCTTATATGAGAGTACTGTGAGCAACATCGGACCACTTATAGTCAATAAAGGTGATGCCGTACATCCGTTTCGTCCACAAGAATATCCAGAATCAAGAGAGCAAAGTAATGAAGCAAAGGATGCTGTAGAGATGCTCAGAAAGTGTGCTGATATCTGTGCAAGAGGTAATAAGCAGGCTTATCAAAGTGCGCTTATGGATCTTCATACCGTAATTAAAAAATTAACAAAATTAAGTAGCTAATATTATTGGTTGTAGATATAATTTCTACATGTCAGACCAAAAGTGTATTATTTCCTGGAAAGAAATTATAACAGATACCTTGTCACTTGCTCAAAAAATAACGAGCTCTAGTACACAAGAAATTGCTGCAATTATTGCTGTCGGTAGAGGCGGTAATATTCCTGGTACACTTCTTAGCTACCACCTAGGTGTTAAGACAGTTTTTAATTACAACGTTCAAACTTACAATAACAACAACGTACAAGATAAAGCAAATATCGATATCGTACAAATGCCTTCTTTTGATACGTTGAGTAGGGTTGTAAATGGAAGAGTACTCGTGGTTGATGATTTATCTGATAACGGTACTACTCTACATCATATTAATAATGCTCTTACACCGTTAATTACAAACCTAGAGTTCTGCACCTTATACACCAAGCAAGGTACATCGTTTGTGCCTAATCATTCTATTCGTGAATACGAGAAGGATAAATGGATTTATTTTCCTTGGGATGACTTGAGATCTTCTCTAGCTTTTTGATCTCTCTTTTTCTTCTTAGCTTTTTTAAGCTCTTCTTTATTAGGTAAGTTTAATGGAACTGTTTCCATTCTATTGGTAAAATCCTCTAGACCGATCTTTGTTGTACCTGCATCGAGGGTATTAGGTGGTGTAGAGCCTTGTGGCAATACATTAAAGCCTTCGAGCAAACTATTTACTAAGTGATCGAACTTCATTCTTTAATTCCTCAACTTGGGTTTTAAGATCTTTAATACAGGATACAAGTAATGGAATAACCTTTTGATAATCTACACCGAAGTATCCATTGTTCTTTTCCTTTACTGCTTGTGGTAGGATTTGAGCTACTTCTTGTGCTACAAGACCTACATCATGACCTACATTGAGTGAAGCTTCATTCCAATCAAATTCATACCCGTTAATTACATCAATCTTATCTAGTGAATTCGTGATTAATGTAAGATTGTCCTTAAGTCTGGCATCAGAAGTATTAAACGCTATAACGTCACCGCCAGCTGATATTGTACCGTCAGCTGCGAGGTTACCAGCGGCGTGTAGATTACCACAAGCAATTTGATTGCCGTTTGTATTAATCTGACCGCTACTTATTTGATTACAATAAATATTACCATTACCAGCGTTAATACTGTTACTATTTGTATTAATTGCCTGGCAGTTTAAGCCCTGTAGGATTGTATTACCGGATACAGTTAAGCTATTTGCATTAAGCTGTGTTGTAATCGAAAGCGAACTAAAATCATTTGCAACGGTGAACACATTTGAATTTAAACTTACGTTTGTAGTAAATGCATCAGGACGTTGAACGAGAACGCCATTTAAACCGTTAAAGTTTGCTGCAGCGAGCACTTGAGAAAATCCGATTGCTGTAAGACCATTTCCTATTGTACGTCCTATAACTTGATTTTCACCGCAATAAAGATCCTGAGGATTTGCAAGACCCTGTGCGTAATTTACTTTTACAGTATTAGCATCCATCGGTGCTAACATTGTGTTAACTATACCGTTGTTAGCAATTGTAATAGGTGCGTTGATGTCATATTTTACAAGACCGTTACCAACACAACCTTGTGATAGATACTGAGGACCTACACCTCCGATATTGAGGTTTAAATTATTGTTAGAATCAAAACTGAAGATCGCTGGGTTAACGTGAACGGTAAAATCATACTTTACGAAGTCAGTTGAAAGTGGAGGAAAGGCAGATGTACCAGTAAGGGTATAAAAAGAGCGTGTTGAAAGATCATAGATAATATCTCCGGTATCTGCAGCACTAAGCGTACAAGCGTAATATGCATCTTGAGAAAGACCTGTATTTGCAAATGTTCCAAAGAGAGAGGATACAAATCCTAGATTTCTCATACCGATGGTTCTTCCACCATATGTCACACCGTCACCAATATAAAGTCTATTTGTATCTATAGAATAGCCTATTTCTCCGAGTGTAAAGAGAACGCCTGTACCTTCAGCTGTTCTTCTCTGTGCGTCCGTGCCTCTTCTTACAAGTATTTTAACAATTTGTGTTGACATATGTCTATAAATTATTTATTACATTAATTATTTTAATAAATACTTATATGGGAAAAATGTCTCAACCAGGTAAACAGAAGATTACGCAGAAAGTATATTCTGCAGTAGTTGATAGTAAGAATAGAATTTCGGTTTTTGATGCAGAATCAGGTGTTCGTGCATATAGTATTAATTTAGGAGCTGTAGAAATAGTTAACGGACCTGTTGTAACATATGATAAATTAACTATCGTTGTAAAAGATAAAGCAGGTAGAACATCTGGAAAAGTATATTCTTTAAAAACTGGTGTTTTATCTTATAGTTTTAATATTTCGGCCAATAAGTAAATATATAGCGATGAATGAGCAAGAATACGCTTCAAGAGATATAAAAGAACTACGTAGCGATGTAGATGCGCTTTATAAAACCGTATACCAAGGAAACGGTACACCTTCACTTATAACACAGGTGTCTAAGCTTGAACATAGAATAACGAGTTTAGAGGATAAATTAGATACAAATTTTGAATCGATGGATAAGGAGATGGCGTTAAAATTCAAAAATATAACCGATGTTGTTAATGGTAGATTCGATCTTATTTCATTTCAGATAACACAAGAATTTGAAAAAAAGAAAAGAGATGTTAATAGTAGTCTAAATTTTAAGGCCAAGGCGTTTGCAGCAGGTATAGCAGGTGTTTGTTCGGTTATAGCAGTTGTGGTTGCAGAGTTTATTAGACACTAGTTTTTAGTTGATAATCGGTATAGTCATATTACTATTAACGGTAATGAGCCCGTTAGATATTAATAATGTTGAAAAAGAAATTGATCCGTGTACATTCACGGCACTTCATGATGAAGATTACCCTGTGTGTATTCTCGGTTTTCAAATTCGCAATCATTATGATCAATTGCGACTCTTAATTGAAAAGCAATTCAAGCCTGTTGATGTCTTGCATTTTTCTCATTTCCCTGAAACAATGCCTTGCTTTTTTAGAGGTATAAAGCTCAATACAAAGGGTGAGAAAATTCAAAATATAATTGATGATATAATGTCTAATGCCAGTATCGTGTTTGATGGATATAGTGTCTCTCCATATAAGAAGCTTATTGAGAAATATGGTCTTAGTTGTGAAAATAATTTCTCGTTTTTAAAGTCAGGCGTCTATCCAATCGACAGTGAGTGTCTTAAGGAAATAACAGATGATGATATCAATTTACAAGCTCTTTACGAAAGTATTTTTAAAAATAAAAATGTCCCGTTCTACCAAGCCGCAGGCTACTTTACAATCTTTATTCTCGATAACAGAAATATCGCTAATAGAACGAATAATAGTGCAATAAAAAAAATTATTGAGACGTATAAAAATACTGCCGCTCTAACCTAAATAAAAATTGAAGGAGCAGTATATTTTTATATCAGGGGCGGGTTGGCGGGAACAAGCAATTGTTACTGATATAATTACACATACTGCTCCTGCTTTGTTTTAAAAGCTTGCTTATTATTAAAATTGCATATAGCATGTAATAAAGTATGCAAACATTTCTTCCATATAATGACTTTTACAAGTCAGGTAGCGTTTTAGATCAAAAGCGTTTAGGCAAGCAGCGTGTTGAAGTTCTGCAGATGCTAAACAAAATAAGAGGTATAACAAAAGGAAAAGGATGGTCAAATCACCCTTGTACTCGTATGTGGTCAAAGCATCCTAATGCATTAGTTGAATACGGCTTACAGATTTGCCAGGCCTGGAAAGATCGAGGCTATAAAGATACATGCTATGAAAAGATTAAAGCGCATTATGTAGCAAACGAAACAAATGATCTACCACTATGGTTAGGTGATGAGGCATTTCATATTTCACATAAGTCTATGCTTATACAAAAAAAGCCTGAATTCTATAAATCATTATGGCCGGAGATACCAGATAATTTAGAATACATTTGGCCCAATTCATAAATACTTTTATGAATACTTTTCCTCTTAAAGATACATTGTTGTATAAAAAGTATATAGAGGAAAAGCGACAGATAGAAGAGCACAAATGGTATATGTCAGAGCGTGCCGGGAAAGATGTTGGGTGGGAAAAAGCATTACTCGATTGGATGCTTAACATCAAATCATTTACTAAGCGATCATAAGTTATTTCGGTAAAATACCTTCGAGTTCTGTTTGATCGTAGTTATTTCTATTAGTGAAATGACCTGGTGCTGAAGGTACATTACCTTGATCCATAAATTTCATTCTTAGGCCTGCATTAGTTGTATTATATGTTTCAGCACCGGCCATATATGTGAATTGCGATGGTGCTGATAAGTGTGCATCAGCATCAGAACCGTCACCGAATACAACACCCGGTGCTAAGGAAGCGTTATACGCCGGTGGTGAGAATAGAGCCATAATTTTTGCTCTTTGAACTGTTGGAAGGCCTCTAAGCGGTAAGTTTTCCTGTTTTATCGGATCACCGTAACCTGCACCAGGTATATAAGCACCGAGTGTTGCTGTCGGTCCGCCAATAGCCTTAACAAGTGTCGATGTATCACCGACTGTCTTATATTGAGGTAAAGCTGAAACATCAGTAATAGAGAGCATAGGTGGTGTTATGTTTGTTACGCTTGTAGCGTTAATTCCTGAGGCAAGTATATTAGCCTGGGTAACATTTTTCTTTGCTACGACGGGTAGTGCTTGGTTAAGTGAAAGAGTTACATTAAGAACACTACCGACGATTTTCTGTAACCCTTCAGGTAGTCCGCCGAGTGTTACTTGAAGCTGTGCTCCTGCAGGAGCGACGCCGATAAACATATTTTCTGGCATTACTGCCGCAGCTCGAGCGGTATCTGTGTACCCCATATAAGTTGGGATCTTTGGATTTGCACCGATAACAACACCATCCTCAGGATCTACAGTCATGTGAGCTGTATCACTCGTAATCATTACACCAGACGGTGTCGGTGGTGAAGCTGCTTTTTTGTTTGCACCTTGAACTTGTGCGAGATCTGTGGTATGAACTTTTCCTACTCTATTGAGTTCATGAACAAAGACAGGACCCTCGACATATAGAGCTCCTTTAATAATTGTTTGTCCGGTTACACCTAAATCACTATCCACAAGTACCTGCTGATTGGTGCGCTGCTTTATACTAATAATATCAGCTGTAAGATTTAATCTCTTACCACCGTCAATATTTGTCTCTAGTGCTGAACCTATGTTAATCTGTTCACCAGCAATATTAGACATAGCGCCGGAGATATTAACCACACCATATGATTTCATATTGATACCACCGGCTCCTACGAGCATACTGTATCTATTTGCGACGTTAAGTGTGTATGTACCGCCTGGTAAATCATCAACCTGTACAACTTCAATAAGAGGTGAAGGTGCAGGTATGGTACGTGTATAACCCGGGAATACCTGAACCTGTGCTGGGTCTAGCTTACCCAATGGATCAACACGAATAGCACCCCAATCGTTTATCGTTAAACCGATTGATTCAATTTTATTTTTTTCTATTTCAACAATCTCTGTGCCACCTGTACCCATTGCAGCTTCAAGTGCAGCTAATTGCGGTAATACAGCATCATATTGAAGAGGAAGACCTTTCTTACGTATATCTGGAGTCCAAAAACCTGCAAAGCTACTTGGACTAAGACCAGGTCTGTTATCGGCACCAATTTTTGCAAAATTACCTTGATTGCAAACCGGGCAGGGTATACCCGGTGCCTTTGTTAGCGGTGCAGCAAGATACCCTGGTCCTTGAACAAATGCGTTACCTTCTTGATCTTTTAACTGTGTAGGTATACCAGGCGAAGCACCTATTACATTAATTGCAGCATCTTGACCGAAGACAGGAAACCCTTTTTGTGTCACATAATGAGCTAGCTGTAATCCTGTAGCATTGGCCTGACCTGTACCGAGACCGGTTTTATTGGAATGAACAGGTAGTGATACATTTAATTTATCATTTTTTGGATCCTGCGGAAATCTATTATTAACAGCAAAATCAATACCACCCTGATCCATTGCTGTACATACCGGGCAAGGAGCTGGCTGACCGGATTTTTCCTGTTTTTTAGAATTTAATTTAAAAAGAGAATTAGATGGAATACCTTGAACAGGATTACATCTCATAATTTCAAATAGCTGTTTTGTATCAGCAATATCGTCCATTATTGACTTCCACTTATCGTAAATTTTTACACGACTTAAATCACCAACTTTTCTATATACATCACCAAACGTAATATTATCACTATCAAATTGTGTAAACACGTTTCTCGATCCACGTACGGTGTCAAATGAATCACCTGTTACGAGTTTTTGATCGTTATTAGCTGCAAATTCGATATTTGCTTGATTGTTAAATTCTTTAAAAGAACCTGAATAATGAGTAAATTTTAACATTTCTCTATTATCAGTATTAACAAATTGTAATGTACCGCCTTTCTGATTTATTACGTATTTGTTTCTATACGTATCAGTGTTTATTGTATGGTTCTTCGATGGCGTTACTCTACCAGACGTTGAGCTTGTTGATGTATTTGCTTCCTCATTGAAGTTTTCATACTCCCCGGGATAGTCTTGACCGAGATCTGTTCCAAAATCAACATCATATATACCCTGCCAGTCACTAGCACCATATGCTGCAGCAAATACAACAGGTTTTAATGGATCACCTTGATTGAAAAATACCCATACGTGGGCGCCTACTCTCGGTATACCAAATGTGCCTTTAGCTAAATTACTATAAGTTTCAGGCTTATAATTATAAGCAAGCTTATTAACGTTGTTTGCGTTCGTCTCAGCCGGATTATAAAACGCATCGTATAACTGAAAAGCGTTTTGATCGAAAATAGCTCCTGGTTTTTCTCCTGTTCCATCCCAGTTTGCACCGGCCTCTTGAAATGCTGACAAGCTGAATTGTGTTGCTTGAAACCAACTAGAATCACTCGTTGAGGCATTTTTTGTCGTGTCGTTGTATCTGCCACTCGCCATCTCACCGGTTATAGGCATTGCAAGAGGTGCCCAGGGAAGAATTGTCTTTAAGTCGTCGAGAATATTAGTTAAATCACTATTGATGTTTAGACCGACAAATTTAAACGCAAGATCTTTATTCTGTGTTGTAGCCCAGTTTTGATAGACAGTAGGTGAGATATGCGGCACGAAAACCTTAACTCTACCTTGTCTAAGCGGGTCGTTATTCTGTACGACAATCCCAAGATAATTTCCTTCGTATTTCGGGTAATCCATAGTTGATTTTATTAATATTTACCTGTATTATATAGTTATGCTACTAAAGGTATCTCATGAATCTCCTATTTCTATTCTAGAAAGCTCACGTGGTTATAACGATTTCGACTACGCACTCGTTCATCTTTTTGATCAGTTCCCTGCTTATAAGCAATTCTTCAAAACATCTAGAGAGGTCTACAATAGAGAAGTTCTTTTAGACAACTCAATATTTGAATTAGGACATGCGTTTGATAGTGATAAGTTTTTAGCTGCAGCTATCGATCTTAAGCCGAATATGTTTATTGTTCCAGATGTACTTGAAGATACTAAAGGAACGGTTGAAAGTTTTCATAGTTGGTTAGTAAGCGGAAAGATACAAGCTGTCAAGGATGTTTGTATTACAAAGGCAATTGGAGCTGTTCAGGGAAAGACGTGGAATGATCTTGTTGCGTGTTATAGGTTTATGTCTGAAACGGCAGATATGATTGCTATTAGTTTTGATTTTTCCTATTATGAAATTACAGGTGAAGGTAATACAAAGCTTGATCGCTGGTGTAGTGGTCGTCAGCGGTTTATTAATCATCTTATTGAAGAGGGTATTTGGAATTGGAATAAGCCACATCATCTCCTTGGCTGTTCTTTAGCTAAAGAATTTAGATATTATGTCGATAACAATATCCATAATATTGTAAGTTGTGATACTAGTAATCCTATTGTTGCTGCTATTCATAATATCAAATATGATGCAGACTACGGTCTACCTACGAAACCATCGACAAAACTTGCTGATTTAATTGAGTATGAATTTACCATTGATCAATTAGAGACAGTAAACTATAATACATCAATGTTCAAAAAGATTATTCGCCGATGAAACGTAATTGGATTGCTTTCTTTTCTCGCTCGGGTTCGGAAATTGCTTATCTATGTGAGAAGCTCGGTACAAGGCCTGTAGCTGTTGTAACGAATAAAACCGATCTTTCAGATATAAGCGAAGATTTACGTAAGCTTATTGATGATGGTTTGAATATTGTTCATATATCTAACAAACCATCTGTAGAGGAATACCAATCCGTATTCGAACAATACGATAATCCTCTCGTTACACTTCATGGCTATCTACGTGTTGTACCGCAATTGATATGTGAGAAGTATGAAATCTATAATCTACACCCTGGTCTTATTAATGAGTATCCGGATCTCAAGGGACTTGATCCGCAGAAGAGAGCTATTGATAAGAAGTACAAGCTTGCCGGTTGTGTAATTCATAGAGTTACACCTGGCGTTGATGAAGGGGAGATTATTATCTCCGGTGCTGTACGAAATGGAAGTATCTATACTGAAGAGCAGATGATTTTTGAAATGGCTTCCGTAGCAAAAATACTCTGGACCAGATTTTTTAAACCTTATGTCAACTGAAGAAATAGTAAAAACAATCGAAGAACAATACCCTCAAACGTGTGCTGAATTTAAAAAGATTCAAGCCGAGCATTACCTCACGTTTTGTAAAAAGCAGTTTGATTACGGTCCAGGTAATATTTCTCTTGGATCATCTCTCACGTCTTTTGAAGAACGAAAGGCATCAATTTCGGCTATTGTTGTTCGTCTTAATGATAAGCTGCAACGCCTTATTAATCTTGTCCTTCGTAAGGGTATTGTCGAGGCTGCAAATGAGTCGGTATTTGATGCATTCTTGGATGCCGCTGTTTACAGCATAATTGCTGAAATTGTTCATCGTGGCAAATGGGCGAAGTAGTATTATAATCATAATATGATTGTAAGCTTTACAGGTCCCCAGTGTTCAGGTAAGACTACTCTATTAAAAGAGTGTAAGGGTCTTTATGGTGATCGTTTTGATTTTGTCGACGAGGTAACTAGATTGGTAAAGAGACAATATGGTGTTCAAATTAATGAAGCTGGTGATGATATTACTCAGTGCTTAATCGTTAATAAACACATTGAGAATAGTCTTATATCGCACGAGAAACAAGGTTTAATACTAGATCGCTGTATTGTCGATGGCTTTTGTTATACAGGGTATTTGCACTTACAAGGTAAGGTATCTAAGTGGGTGTTTGATTATTCAAAAGAAGTATTCTTTAAGCTTAAAGACAAATTAGATTATATTATCTATCCTAATCCTCATGATGTTGAAATTGTTGATGATGGTGAGAGAAGTATTGATGTAGAGTTTCGCTTGAATATGATTGAAATATTTGAGCATGTATTTGAAGCTTACGGTCTTAATGATAAGATTATTCGTGTCAACGGAACAGTTGAACAACGAATGGAACAGATTAAAATGATTTTATGTCCACAACAACCCTAACAGATATTGCATCTAAGACACTCGGGTCATCAGCATCATATGCTGTTTATACTGAGCAGTTTGACCCATCACTCCTTAATCCTATGCCTCGTGAGCTCGCTCGCAAGGACTGGGGTATTGTTGGTAGTGAATTTCTAGGATACGATACATGGCACTGCCATGAAGCTACCTTCCTTCTTAACAGCGGCTACCCTGTAGCCGGTACTGTCAAGTATACATATAAAGCTGACTCTGAATTTATGGTTGAGTCAAAGTCTGCAAAGCTTTACATGAACTCATTCGATATGTGCAAGATGGGTGAGACGGTGAACGAGGCTATTGCTAATTATGAAAAGCAAATTGCTATCGATCTTTCCGCTTGTATCGGTTCACCTGTTGATGTTAAGTTCTTCCCGTCAGGTGCTGATACACTTCCTAATACGTTTCCTCTTGAGGGTTATAAGGATCTTTTCTGGGAGCTCGTTGATAAGGCTAATAAGATTGAGATCACAGATTATGCTGCTAAGGAGAGTCATATTAAGTTTTTCAAGCTACATCCAGAAGATAACGAGAAAGTATCTAGCAAGTATTTTACAAACGCTCTTCGTTCACGCTGCCGTCACACTAAGCAGAAGGATACTGGAGCTGCTTATATCCATATTATATCGAAAGATGGTATGGCTGTAGATCCTGAATCACTCTTTAAGGAAATTGTCTCGTTAAGAGAGGTTAATGAGTTCCATGAATTCTGCGCAGAGAAGCTATTCATAAGTATTATGAATCATCCAGAGGTTGAGGATTGCTGTGTATCACTTCTTTATTCACGGCGTGGATCACTTGATATTAATCCTGTTCGTGCAAGTAAGCCTGAGCTTATTCCTGTAGGATTAGTTAACGTTCAGAATTATACAATAAAAGCAATGGGTCAGTAATAGGTACTGGCATATAAACAAAAAGAGGAGACTTTCGTCTCCTCTTTTTTTTATTTAATTATAATGTTCTTTCTTAGCCTT
>Ga0208616_1000046_pt1 | contig 46203 bp, 43 predicted proteins | sample CryBogCBE16Oct07_FD_184575 | JGI IMG/M metagenome (GOLD analysis project Ga0208616, IMG submission 184575) | Freshwater microbial communities from Crystal Bog, Wisconsin, USA - CBE16Oct07 (SPAdes) (version 2) | ecosystem: Environmental > Aquatic > Freshwater > Lake | place: Crystal Bog... | reverse complement strand
CTTTGGGCACGCGAAACTGCGTCTGTACCGTTTTTTAGCACCGCCCTACGAACCGATACATACGCAATGGCGCCGACGAATAAACTGGTCGGCTCGATCAGCTGTGAGAAAATGGAGTGGTCGCACTTTAGCGGTATGTGGCAAATGTCGTTTCGTAGTTGGATGATGAATGAGGGCGAAGGAAAACCGCCCCCGCAAATTGTGTCTACAAAACCTATAAATCGCACTGACCATATTGATGTCTGGGTTACAAAGAAGCGTCCCGATGTAGACGCAGAGCTACGTAAGGTCGTTGTTGTCGCAAATACTCGGCGGCGTTCCATTCCTGGTGATGAACGGATTTTTGAAGTGATCTGGTGCGGATATTTTGTCGGCGGCAAACTCAAACCCAACGCCGGCACCCGTGGATTTCGGTACGTTCTTGAATCGGTTGGCGTGGGCTATAAGGATTCGTTATTGTTTGCGTCCAGCGGCTATTTGGGAGGCGAAGCGCGTCCCAGTTGGGCAGAACCGTGGCGGTACGGTCATAGCGGGGTTCATTCCTGGCATATTTACAATTACATGCCACCGGTATTTGGATCCTGTGAAATTATGGCGGTCCGTGATGAAATCTAGAGTGGAACCAGAATGGTGGCAGACGGCGTAGAGCGCGTCGCAGCCGTCGCAGCCGTCGCAGCCGTCGCAGCCGTCGCCGCCGCACTTCTAAAAACAACCGTAGATAAATTCACTATATTTATTCAAAAAGAGTCTATAAAGATTCATTTTGAATTAGTGTCTAAAATTAATATACCCGATAAGTAGGGTGACAATGTCAAAAACATTAGAAAATTATGAAGAGAACATCTATGCCGAGATTAAACGAAATTATAACAGGGCGGTGCGTTCAGGTACACCGGCGACTCGCGCTGCTCGAAATGCGAACTATCGTCGTAGTACGGCAAAAGTTGTTGCCGCCAGCCGCAAATCTAGAAATGAGAAACGAATTCGAAAAGGCAAACTACCAAGAATATCGTGGAAAAATAATAGTAATACGAGCGGAAATAACACAAATGGTAACACTAGCGGTAACAACAGTAATGCAAGTAGTACTGGGGCAACTATTCATAATACCCGTAAAAAGGGAGTTTTGTGGAGAAATAATGTAAAACCGCCTGCAGCTGCGCCTAAGCCTACACCATCACCGGCACTTCCTGTAGTTGCCTGCCCAAAATGTAAAACACATTTACAACCTCCGCGTGGCGCTCCTGTGTTTGCTTGTGGAACATGTGGACAACATATGTCGGCACCTTCACCTCCTCCGCCGCCTCCGCCGCCTCCGCCCCCACCGCCACCCCCGCCGCCGGTCGCCGTTGTGGATCCATCAAATGTCATCCGCCAGCAAGAAACTACAAAAATATTATATGCTGTTCAGGAAAAATGTAAGGCTCGTGTAAATAAAATATACGAGGCTCAAACATATATTAAAACTATCGAAGAAAATATTCAAAAGAAAATAGATCCTACCCAACCTCCAGTATTTACGAGTAAACCTGAATTTGCCTGGACAGCTAGAGCGCGTTTGGCAGGCGAAATGGCAGATTTATATTCTACCTTACATAAGCGTATAGTAGAATTACTAGAATTAATAAGTGTATATATTGCTTGTGTAGAAGAGCGTATACAAATGATAGAAAAATATGCCCCGCTGAAAAAGGAATTTATAGCTTCATTGCATAGTGAAATACAAAAGACACTTAAATATAGATCCGAGTTGGAAGAGAAAAATAGTAAGGTAATCGGAAATTATCATCAAGCAAAAAAGGCGCAAACAGATGCGAAAGAGGAGTGTACAATTAGTGGATAAACTGGCGATCTAAGACTATAAAACTCTAGAGAATAGTAGAAAAGAAAAGGACATGGGGTGTGACTATTATACATGGATAGAAACTATCATTGTATATAAGGATTTATCAGGTGTAGTTGGACAGTTTGTAGAGCGTAGTCCAATCCAGCGGTGCTATGAGACTGTTGAAGATGTAGATACTGATTTCAAATTACCGCTAACGACTAGCCAAATTCTAAATGAAGAGATACGGATCTACGGAAAAAAGATAATGTTCACAGCCGGACTGTGGATATGCCACTACAACGGAAAAATGCGAATCCGTGCGATATGTGAGGTGAACGGGATTCCGTTTGATTCACTTGTAGAGGTGTATAAACAGATGGGAGGACGAGTTGCTTAGATCTGCGCGGACTAGAAGAACGACCGAGCAGTCGCCGGTGAATTATTCGCAACTGACGAAGACGAAGACAAAGACGAAGACAGAGACGGCGATGGCGTTGCCGCTCTAGACAGCGGGGTGCTCACATTAATCACAGGTTTATTTTGCGACGGTGTTGCCTTTCTCTTCGGTCCCCGTTTCATCATACGACGGCACTTCTTTGTTTTACGATTAAAAGTTTCGCCATTCGGGCAAGGCTCGCGCGCACCCTTCTTATCACGGCATTCCTTCGTCGTTCTATTTCGTGTTTGACCCGGCGGGCACGGCGGCTTCGCTCCCTTCTTATCTCGGCATTCCTTCGTCGTTTTATTCCGTGTTTGACCTGGCGGGCATGGAGGCTTACCACCCTTCCAGTTGGGAATTTGACTTGCTGCACTCTTAGGATACCACTTCCCTGTGAGTATACTTTCATTACTTCCACTTGCATTGTTTGTAATAGTAGAACCCGTAGATCCCAGCCAATTATTACTGCCATAGGATATACGAGATACATTGGACGGCGAACTCATGGATCGCCCCTCCCAGTTAAGATGAGTGTTAATAACTCCAGTGGGTAGAAGTTCCTCAAACAGTTCAATATAATAATTAAACATAAATGGAATAAAATAACCGAGTTCATCCTTGAGTTGCGCATATGTATCGGGAATCATGACATTATCTCTTTGAAACATTTCCCGTTGACCGTGCGCCTGCTGAATAAATTTACTAATACGATCTATATATTGCTCCTGGGTTTCGTTGGATGGATTGTAAGGGCGTGATATAACAATTTCAAATAGCCGCCGAGAACCATCTAGATTTCTAACAAGTTGTGCTACTGCTGGATTGGGGTCGCGGCGATAATCTTGGACAATATCCTTAAATCGGGCAAATTTGCCGCACTGTGACGACTCCGTTCCAATATTACTGTTGCGAATGGGTCGCGCACCCATACACACCCCGCTTTTTAAGGTGCGCTTAAGGCGGCGTGTAGCATTACGAAACCGATTTTTAAGTGTCATCGGTTCAGAGGACATGGCTTCTTACTTTATCGGTCTAAAATCGGCGCGGGGTGAAATGAATAACCATGGATTCGCCCTCGCCGCCGCCGCCGCCGCCGCCGCCGTTTGATGAACATGAACTTGCCGAATTTGCTTCCGCTCGCCAGGCGGCGTTAAACCAAGAGGATATTGGTAGTATTCGTATGTACGGTATTCAGGCACGCGTTGAAGATATGATGGGTAGTATTCGTATGTACGGTATTCAGGCACGCGTTGAAGATATGATGCGTGAGATGTCCAAAGATGAACTTCTCGGCGCGCACATGGTTCTGAGCGTATTATCGCACCGACTTTGTAAAATCTTTTTTGAAGAGCATATATCATTTGACCGTAAGGCGCTTGTAAAAACGATTGAAGAGCTCTGGGAGATTTCGTGCGAAATTCGCATGCATAAGTTTCCAGATACGCCGCCGCCTGATGCTACCGAAACCACCGCAGCAGACGGCGCCACGCATTGAATTTGTGTCATACTATGACAACTGTTCAACTATTCTTATACGCGTTCTGGTGTAATGTTTGATCGGCAAACTCAATGGGATTTTTCGGGGCGTTGTTCTTTGTGTTTGTCCGTGGTGCGACCGGGGCTGCCGTCACGCTCCGTGGAATCTCGCCCCTACTTACCTGCGTGAACTCCTTAATCGCCGTCTTGTACACCGATTCCACATTCAGGTAATGATTCGCAAGAAGTTCGCGTCCCTCCTTGACAAATTTATCCAATACAACCTCGGCGCCCGCCGGATCGGTCACAAACACCTCCGTAAGCCGCAACTGGAGACCGCCCTGTAATCCCATATTCTTGAGACGCAGCATCTTGAACATGAGTTTCTCAATTGCCTCCATCTGGTCGTCGTATATACGGCGCAACTTCTGGTGGGCGTTCTTGAGTACCTTTTGCTGATCTTCCACGTAAGTCGTACGCTTACCGGTGGTGAGATTGGCGCAAAACGCCGACGCCAGCGTCTTGGGCTCTACAAACGCAAGTTGCGAGAATTCTGTTACAGAAACACCACTTGGCACATAAGGTTTTGCAATATCGTTGGATAAAAACTTGGATGCAACTTGCGTGAGCTCCTCCGCCGCGGCAGGGCTCTTATTTCCGCCATTCAAGTCGTAGTACAAAAATTGTAAGAGAGCATAAGGAATCGTGGCAGTCATGATACCTTTCCAATGATCTGTGCAGAAGAGTGTATCCACCTGTTTCTCATTAGAACTTGATGCGAGTAGGAAAGCACGGTAAAACGCGGGCGATGTGATCTCCTTTGCTCCGCTATCTCCGCGAATAGCCCGCTCGTAATACTTCATAAAACTATACGCCTTGGAGTCCATCTTACCAAAAGAAGTAAACTTATCCGGTGGCATTGCTGCCCGTTCAACCGGACTCTCTAGCTTAATCTTTGTCGCCTGTTGACTCAAATAAGGTGAAACACGGTACGCAAAGGGCTGGGACGATGTTGTATTATTCAGTGGGTAAGTGTTTCCATTCTCGTCCATATCAAACTGTGCAACATCGCAGGTGCCCGTTGTAGAGCAGTTTACAACGCCCGCTAATGAAATACGGAACAAGACGGCACCGCCGCGGTGACGCTTACGGGTGGAGCGACCCGCTTTGCGTCCTTTACGCGTTTTTCCAAGAATTGGTGCAGTTACACCGTAATTGCCAGAACCCTTGCTGTTAAAGGAAGGAGCATTGGAATGTCTTCCCAAACTTGCATTATTTGCATAATTCACTGCGCTGGGATTGAATACTGCCTGGTTTTTTCCAAACTGAGGAGCGCGGGGCGGCGCAGCAGCAGCAGCAGCAGGAGCAACAGGAGCAGCAAAGGGCGCTGGTGCAGCAGGTGCAGCAAAGGGCGCAGATGCAGCCGGTGCAGAAAAGGGCGCCGGCAAATTTGTCTGTGTACCCATACTCGAAGAGGAAGGACGCGCAGTTATATTACCAAGAGGCGCACGGTCAATCGAAATACGCAACACACCCGTATCTGTTAAATTACGCGCATTATACACAATTCCCTTATCTGTATCAAGTACTACTGAATCCATATTACCAAAATAGTATAAATTACGCGTATCATTTGCTATCTTTCGCATGATACCCCGCGACACTAAATAATTCACAACCTCCGCCGGTATATTATTACCACTGATTGACTCGTCAACTAAATTTTTATAAGTAGGATTCACGGTTGGCATCTCAACCTTCACAGTATCGTCCTGAAGATATAGATTCTTCTGGTACGCCACGCTTGCAACAAGTGCCGCTAAAAGTGCTGTGAATCTAACAATAAAAAATGCGAACTTTGAGCAATAGATCTGTCGTATAGGATCATTCTTAAATTTTGTTTTATAATTGTCCTCTGTTATGAATCCTACAAGCGAAGACTCCGTGCCGCGCTTTGGGTCCGGGAATCGCAATGTAGTAAACTCCTTATTCAATTTATCCGCAATTACCGTAATCAGTGATTCGCAGCTGCTTTGCGAGTTGAGCACCTTTGATAAATTGAACAGGTTGTTGCCCGTATCGCGCACAAGCATTGTAAGCAAGTCCGAAAAAATATTCAATCGATATTTTTGCGACTGACGAAGCGCAAATGGACCATACATGTCCAACTGCTCATCTTTAGCCCTTTGAGGCGCGGAGATTTGACCTCCCATTCTATTAAAGCAAACGATTATTACTTCTTTGAATCGCCAGGAAACAACACACCGCGCCATGTCTCAATACGCTTCAAACACTTATGAAGCGTAGCGACCGAAATGCTGCAGACCTTTGCCACCTCATTATTTGTTTTATCCAGACTCATACGCTCGCAGGCAAGGGCTAGTGCCGACGCTGCCAGCGACGACGGTGTAGTCTCAGGGCAGACACCCAATTCATCAATTATATTGCCAATCTGGGTTGCCATGGCAACAATCTGGGAATGGAGCATTCGTGGCGTCTCCAATTTGTAAATCGCTGGCTCCAAGTAATGACGGAAATGCGTAGACGGCGTCTCCACCTTCTTGTCTGCCGTCGGCGTTGCATGTAGATGCTCCTCCAATAGACCCGAGAACTGCTTTACACCCCGCGTAATCAGTTTCGCGTCAATTTGGAAGATATCAGCAATTTCTACCGGTCGCCGCGGCGTATCATGGCGCTTCAAGCTTTCAAACAGACACGCCGCTAACAGCGCGTCTTTCTGTTGACCACGGCAAATACAGAGTGTTGACACCTGCGCGTACAGCTGCTTTGTCTCCTCCACAATTGCCACTGAAATCCCCGCATTGCTTGCCCGCACCTGAAGCATTTCAAAGATAGTCCACAGCGTGCGCTCACGGTACGGCATAATATTCCATAGATGATACTGGCGAATACGGCGCATTGCCTTGGAATCACCGGGTCGGGTCAAAATTCTCGTACCCAGGGATGATTCAGGAAGTAGTGGATTGAGCGGATTGCCGACTCGCGTTGGGTCCGGACTACGGTCCTCCGATCCAAACCAGCGATACTCCGCCGATGAGTCCAGTTGATATCCCATGTGGTTCCCGCATTTCGTACAAATCACTTCATCATTCTGGCTCTGGACCTGAATCCAAAGACCGGTGTCGCAATCCTCGCACCGGAAACCGTCCGCCATCTCCACAATTTCGCTTGATGTCGGCTCCTCTGCCAACTCACTGACTGCCGTCATCCAATCTTTTGGTGCATCTGCCGGCAGCGACGATGAGACTACAGAAGAGTTCGTTTTCACGCCCGGAAATAACAGACACGACATTATCAATAATTGACAATAGGAAGGCGGCTCTGGGGGCTCATCATTTTTTATCTTTTTTCGTAGAACGCAGAGGACTAAAATAAGAAGTTATGGTAAGGATGTCCGCAACAACAAAAGAAACCGGACTAATGGCGCTCGGTCCCTACTACGATTATTCCAATGAGTTGAAGTATCCCTCGGAATTTTTGAATAATTCAAACGGAACTATGCGCGACGGTGATATCTTTAGCGGACCACCCCAAATTGAAAAGAACATTCGCGGCATCAAATATTATATGGATGCTATGGCATTCGGTAACAGTGTGCCATTTCCTGGAAGTGGCGTGGACGATAGTATGAAACAGGCGCCGATGGGTCTCAATTACTTCTTTAACACCGGTATGAAATGCTCCAACGGTGCCGACATGTACCAGTATATGACCACGATTCCTACTGGACTTCCTGGTAGCATGGGTGCCGGACTAAAAGAGAAACTCGGATCCAATCTCCAGGGTCTTGCCCCAGGTGCCCTCCAAGATTCGTTTGATGCTATGAATCCCTTACCAATGTTAAAAGCCGTAATGGGTACCGGTTTTGCCAAATGTAAATTACAGGAGGGTCCCGTCGGCGACGCAAACGGAAATCTACGATCCCGTTTTGAAAAACCCGTTCCTAACGCCGATCCTACCGGCAGTGATAATCCAGATATAACAGTCCCCAATATCTGGGTAGATCCTCAGGCGGACAAAGTCTATTATAAACCACTTCCACCAGGTGACGGTTCAAAATATGTACCCAACGGTCCTCAGCCATTTATGCGTCGCTGGGTTCTGGACAAATGGATCACTGAAGATGATTATAATTATGAACAAAAAGTGCTCAAACAAATGGAACGCCTATATGATTCTAATTCGGTTCCCGACCAGAATACGCCGCCAGATCCGCCTATCCCGCGACGACCGACAGCAAATGAACAAAAAGCAGCCCTTCAAGGCATGAGTACCGAAGGATTCCGCAACCACCTGGATTCCTCACATATTAGTGCGGGTATCTTATTTGCTGCGCTATTTGCCGGCATTGTTGCATTTACGGCGGTACGAAAATAAGCCACCTCAATTAAGGAGGTCCCATGGGCGATATTCAGGGCATTTTGAATAGTTTTTCCAGCGGTGTGAACGGGCTTGAAAAAGGATTTAATAATGTTTTCCAGCAGCCGACCAAAGTAATGAACTATCTACCCGACACAAGTGCGCTCATTGGACCCGTGTACGATTACTCAGGCGAACTTCCGTCGCCCCAGGATCTCGACATTCATATGGGGGACGGATCGGTAGATGGAATTGCGCGGGCGGCGGCAGGTGTAGATTATTACGCCGGTGCGCTCGGTTACGGCAAATCGGTCGGTCTCTCCAAGAACGAGGACGGTATGAATCAGCATCCACTTGGTCTTAATTTCTTCTTGAAATCGGGGGGTACCTGCTCAAACGGTGCAAATATGTACGAGTATGTGAGTACAATACCTACAGGTATTCCTGGTGAACTCGGTGACAAACTCGCAAGGGAAATGAAAGGTATTCGTCTACAAGGACTTGCTCCAGGAATTGTGAATGACGCTGGTGCCGCCCTTAATCCTGCGCCCTTCTTTAATGCTGCGATGGGCACCGGATTCGCCAAATGCAAACAGGTGACGATGCCGGTGGGCGACTACGAAGGCAAACTTAAATCGACGCGGGTGACCGGTCAACGCCCGTGGATTGATACAACAAAAGAGCATATTGTGATGAAAAAAGAACATCATCGTAAGCATCACGAACCGAAGAAGAAACCGTATGCCACGCACTGGGTATTTGACCGTTGGATTTCTGCCGATCAATACAACAAAGAGAAGAAAGTGTATCCCAAAAAAGATTCGGCGGGCAATGTGATTGAGGATTTTTGCGGCGGTCCAGTGGACGGCTCAACCGTCGCCGCCGGCGTTCTTTTCGCCGCACTTTTTTGCGGCGTTGTCGCATTTACAGCGACACGGAAGTAAAATCACTGGTCTAAATAAGAAGGCACGGGATGAACAGTCTCAAAGATGGGATGAATATTATAAAAGACAAGATGAGCTTTCTCAAAGCAGAACCCGTTAAAAATTATAAGCCGAACTTGTCCGATGTTCTCGGACCGACTTACGATTATTCAAGAGAAATCAAAACGCCAGGTGAAATTGGCATCCAGTTCGGCAACGGTTCATGGAACGGCATCAATAATGCGGCGGCAGGTATTGATTACTACGGTAGTGTTATTGGTTACGGCGAATCCAGCGGCATGGCAGCGGCAGATTTCCGCCAACCGAAGATGACCCAGCACCCCCTGGGTCTCCGTTATTTTACGAAAACGGGAGTGAGCTGTAGCAATGGCGCCGATATGTACGAATATGTTAATACAATTCCTGGAGGACTCCCTGGTCGTCTTGGCAAAGAAATAGAAGATACGCTCGGTGTACATCTCCGCGGATTAGCACCCGGCATGTTTGAAGACGCAGCAAAAGCATTGAATCCTATGCCAATGTTTAATGCAGTGATGAACACGGGTTACGCGCGTTGTCGCAAGGTTGCCCTTCCCGTGGGCGATATTGAAGGAAATATTGTCTCCTCGGGTTCTAACAATAAGACCTGGTGGATTGATCCGTCAAAAGAAACGATCACGACCGGACCTGATGGCAAGCCCCAAGTCGCTCATTGGATTTTTGATTCGTGGGTGACGGCGGAGGAGTACAATACCGATACCAAGGTATATCCTAAAAAAGATGCCAATAACAATATTATTGAATCGTTTCAGTCGGCGTTATCGACGCTTCCGCTCAATAATGGAGGAGAGACGCCCAAGGCGCCCCTTGTTGCCGGCTTGCTGTTCATTGCATTGTTTGGCGGACTTGTTGCCTTCAACGCCACACGAAATTAAATACCCACTGTAGAATGGAGGGATTCGCTGTAATTTCCGGTTCTATTCACAGTGACGAGCATCTTCGGTATATTACGAATGTAGCGAAGACCCGATATGTACAATACACAACGGCGCACCATGAATGGATTAATAAAGTGGAAGAGGGCAAGTATCGCGAGGCGCTGAATGCGGTCCGCGCCGATCCTGCGATTTTTGATAAAATTCGCGAGCGCTTTCCTGGGGCGGATATTAAGCCGGTCACGGAGGCGGATGAGATTTATTGGGCGGTGAGCCCCAAGGGCGCGGTCGGCTCCGATCGTTCTCTCGTAGACTGCCACTACGACAGCCCATTTGGGGTTTTTCCTACCGGCGGAGTTGTCTTCTACCGTGTAATTATTGCCTGTAACGAAAACAACACTGTGACTACAACCTTTCCTGATGAAAAAATTAGCGTAAAGATGAACACAAAAGATTTTCACGGGCTCGATTACAATAAGGATATACACTGTGTTGAAGGCACGATTCCAAAAGATAAAGAGCGTATACTTTTGAAAATGCATTATTTGGTGGTGCCGCAGGGGAGTAGCCCGCTCGCCGAATCCTTGGTACGCAACTTAAATGTGGGGTGGACCGTGTTATCACGCGAAACGATGCGCATGTCGGCAAATCCTACTAATTTATTTGAGCAACTTGTAGCATTTATTGTCAATGTCTGCCGTGTAATCTTTAATAATATTTATACAGTTTTGGCGATTATAGTCGCGCTGATTGTTCTGGGATTTTTATCCAACTCAAAATCGTTGGCAAAACTTATCCGCCGAGGTGGTCGCTGAGCATCTAACAAATAATTCACTGATCCGTGTCTTTCTTAATTTTAAGATCCGTTAATTTGGTTGTATGAGTTTTCTTTGGATGCGTGTACGAACAAGTGCCGCAATGATCGGTATTTGCCATATCAATCTTCCAATCGTTTTTGTTTTTTCCTACACGACACCAACGACCAAGTATAGGGGGCTGTGACGGCTTCAAATCTCTAAAAATATTAAGAAATCGTTTAATCATTTTGTTTTATACTTTTTATCAAACTAGTTCGTTTATTCAATTTTTAAAAGTCGGTGTTAAAAAAAATGAAATATATTTTGTTAATCTTTGATATAAGAATAACAGAATGGGTCAGTACTACTACGCAGTTATTTTGGACGAGAACGGCTGGATTCGGGTTTGGATGGTGCCTGGGTTGGGGATAAAACTGATGGAACATTCGTATATGAACAACGAGAGTGTTGGCGCATTTGAGTGGGAACTTACACCCGAGGGTCGGCATCATATATCGCGTGTTGTATGGTGCGGTGATTACGCCGATGCGGAGCCAGGACTCGGCAAAAATCTACATTTGATTTGTAAAGAGCGCGAGGATTTGCTGCTTCTTCGTTATACTATCAATAATGCCGGTGGGTATCCGTTCCTAGTGAATCATACGAAGCGGCAGTTTGTGAATAAGTCCAAAGTTCCTAAGGGAGTGGAAGGGTACCAGATTCATCCTCTGCCACTTTTGACATGCGAGGGAAACGGACGGGGCGGCGGCGACTTTCATGGCGAGTCGCCCCTGATTGGGTCCTGGGCACGGGATCTCATTTCGGCGGAAAAGACTGCTCCTGACGGATTTACAGAATTGGCGTTTGACCTGCGCGAGGATTAAAAGAAATTGATTTATTAAATGGTGGTACCCGACTGGTTTTTAGACCGCATTTATCCTTACACTCATCAGGTAAAAATTAAAATTGAAACACTTGCTACATCTAAAACTATACTTAGTATGAATTCCGCAACAATTAAACTTATTGCTGTTGGAATTACAGGATGCGTTTTAGGATATTTTATTGGAAGAATTTATTTGCCGGTGTCTGCGCTTCCTCCGCCTCCTCCGCCCTCCGAGCCAGCCGAGCCAGCCGCAGAAATAATTTCAGATAAAAAAGATTCCGAGCCGGCACCGACCGCCGAGCCAGCCGCCGAGCCAGCCGCAGAAATAATTTTAAATAAAAAAGATTCCGAGCCGGCGCCGACCGCCGAGCCGCCAGCCGAGCCAGCAGATCCCAATAAGTTTGATCCAATTCTAGGAGAAAATAATGAAATTATTGGATTTATGTATAAAATAGATGCACTTCGAAAATCATTAACTATTCCTAAAAATCCAACAACAAACTTTAAAAAAATAGGATACGAGGCATTTCCTAAAACTAGAGATTTGCTTTTATGAGCGATGGCGGTGCATCCACTAGCGCCGCATCTGTAGCAATTGTTCGCAGCCGTGACTCCGGTAGAATTCGCGAGCAGATAGACATTGATTCCAACTCCTGTAAGAAGAGCTTATAGGCGTAGGGAACACGAATCTGGCAGAAATCCGTAACCGCATCACACGAGGTACACTTGTAAATTCCAGCGCGAGGATTCACCTGACCCAGCAGACCACACGACTTACAGACGAAACACTGAAAGTTATCCGATTTTTCCATCATGATCTCTTTGAGGAATTCGCTGGCACCGTGCGCCACCATACAATCACGCTCCATCTCGCCGAATCGCAGACCTCCATCCCGCGCTCGTCCCTCCGCCGGCTGGCGCGTCAACATCACCAGCGGACCCGAAGAGCGGCTGTGAATCTTATCCTCTACCATGTGCTTGAGACGCTGATAGAAGATAGGACCCATAAAGATACTCGTCTTCATTTGCTTTCCCGTCGTTCCACAATACATCACTTCGTTCGTATGCGGCTCGAGTCCCAGATCATCACGAAGCATTTTGGACAGTCCATCCACCGACACATCCGTGAACGGCGAGCCGTCGCCCACCGCGCCGATCTCGCAGCCCACGCGTCCCATGAGCGTCTCCATCAAATGTGCAATCGTCATGCGAGACGGAATACAATGAGGATTAATGATAATATCTGGCACGATGCCGCTCGCCGTCTGTGGCATATCCTCAGGTTCCAGAATCATTCCCACCGTTCCCTTTTGACCGTGTCGCGAACAGAACTTATCACCTATTGTTGGAATGCGCTCGGACCGCACACGAATCTTAACAAATGAGAATCCCTCGCCGTTCCGACCGCGATAAATCTTATCCACAAAACCCGTCTCATTATTGCGGAGCATCTTGGACGCATCACGGTAGCGCTTGCCGCCCACCGCTTCCACCGCCGCCGCGGCTGCTGCGGCGCTCATTGAGGCGAGAGACGAGTGCGAGACACCCGCCGCCATCGCGCCCTCCACCGCTCGCAGACGAATGGGCACCACCTTGCCGATTAGAATATCATCATTATCCACATAAGTATTTTCAGGAATAATTCCATCCGCTGCCAGCTTTTCGTAATTTGCCAGCTTGATGTGCTTTGTGAGGCTTGGATCCGGTTTACAGAATCGCTCCTCCTCACCACTTGCCTGATTCTTCTTCTCCTCGTCTTTATAGGTCCGGTAAAAGATGGAACGGAAGAGTCCACGGTCGAGTGCAGCACGATTAATCATGACGGAATCTTCCTGATTATATCCACCGTACGTCATAATTGCTACAATAATATTATAACCCGACGGCATATCCTGAGCACGATAATACTTACTCATGTACGGTGAGACAAGTGGGCGTGCCGTGTAGCAGAGCAAATTGCTCATTGTATCCAGACGCTCCGTGAAATTGAGGGCGTACACACCCATTGCCTGCTTGCCCATTGCCGCCTGGTAAGAATTTCGCGGCGACTGGTTGTGATCAGGAAACGGAATATTTGAGCCCATCGTTCCAATAATGACCGACGGATGAATTTCTACATGAGTATGTTCGCGATCCAGGGTGCCGAGGGTTTTAGAAATGTAAAGATTTTCCGATTCGCCGGCATCTACAAATTCAATAAGCTGATGCCCCGCCGGCGAAACCCAGCGCATCAAATCATTCCATGATCCACACACCTCCCAGGGCTTCTGACAATTTGGTGTAGATAAGATTTCACGAATTGTTTCGCCGATAAAGAGTGGACGGACAAGACGACCACCTTCCGTATTAATCCAGACCTCGTTTGGGCTTGGCTTATACACGATGCTCGTGTGCGGATGGATGCGACCGGCGCGCTTGGCACTTACAAGCGCCTTTACTGAGCGGAATGCCGTATCAGGAGCGCCAAGGGTGCCGACCCATGCTCCGTTGATGAATACCCGCAGAAGATCGCGGCGCTCCAGAGCGGTCGTCTCCGCCAGATGCTTCATTCGCAGCTCATCGTACAGAACTTTGAGAACCGGATTTGGCGAAGAGGGTAGGGTAATATTTGCCGTGCTTGCAAGATTTTTTACCACACCGACCGAATGACCTTCTGGCGTCTCAGCGGGACAAATAAATCCGTACTGGCTATTGTGAAGCTTGCGCGGCGGAATAAGTTTACCCGTCTTTTCAATTGGCGTGCTCAGGCGGCGGAGATGACTAATACCGCTCAAGAAAGTGAGACGATTCATCACCTGACTGATGCCGGTCTTCGTACCCATCTTGCCGCTGGCGAAATTGCCGGTGGCGAGGGACGATTTCATACCGACCTCAACAATTGTTGTCTTCAGGATTTTATAAACATTTGTGGTGTTAATAATATTTTCAAACTTACCACTCGCCTTCCAAGATCCGTTGTGAATCTCCTTGACAATTGTGGACTTCATATCCTTGATCACCTTCGTGCCGAAATAGAAACGGAAGAGATTGCCGAGCAGATTGCCAGGATGTTCCACCTTCTTATTGGGATAGCCGTCACGGTCGTCGTACGGAATCTTATTGTGGTAAACATCTAGAACTTTCTTAGTCATCGCGGCGAGGAAGCACGCCTTTTCGTACATCATATCCGCACCGCCAATGTGGGGTAGAAATTCCTCCGCGAGAATTTCGCTGATAAGTTTCTCTTTCGGCGCCTTTGATGCGGCAAGCGTGGAGGCGCTCAGCTGCTCGCGAATGCCGCCGCCGCTGCCAAGATGTTTCTGGAGATAATCCTGTGCCGCCTGCTTCGAGCGAATATCCGCCGCCTCCATAATGCATTCCTGAAAGATCATGTCGTAGTCGCTGTGGACCGTGCCCATAATCAGTTCAATAATGCTCTTATCCGATTCAATACCGAGAGCGCGGAAGAGAATGAAGAGCGGTAGTTCCGCCTTGATGCGGGGCAGGGTTGCACGAATATGCTCAGGACCGGTGGCGAGTTTCGAATTGTAAATAATCTTTACCGCAATATTCTTGGGAACACCTTCGTTATCCGGTCCAATTGATTTACATTCAATAATTTCTGCCTCCTTGTGCTTCGCCTTATTGTTGCGGAAAACAAACATGCGATTTTCTGCCATTCGCTCCTGCGAGAGAATAATGCGCTCACCACCCTGAATAATGAAATATCCAAACGGATCGGCGGAGCACTCGCCGAGTTCACGCGGATGCTTCTCAGGGCTCTCGGAGAGGAGGCAATATTTGGAGCCGACCATCACAGGAATCTTGCCGGCAAGAACGCGAGTGAGCGTTCGCGTCCGCGTCTCCTTCGTTCCCTTGCCAGGATCGGTAAGTGTGGTGGTCACATCCATGTCTAGATAGACCGGTGCCGCGTAGGTGAAATTGCGGAGGCGGGCATCGTTGGGGTACATCGGTGTAAGCGCACCATTATTCTCAAAGATGGTGGGCTTGCGGATGCTCACATTTTGGAATTTAATGACAACCTCTACTTCACGGGGCGGACCACCACCAGGTGCGCGACCACCAGGCAGTGCCGTCGCCGGTGCCGTTCCGCTCGGCGTGCCGGTCGTATCCTCCACCGTTACACGAATGGCGGTGCCGGCTGTACCCGCCGCGGCGCGCGTGGTGCCCGTGAGCGTGAGATCAGGGGAGCCGACCACACGAATAGGACACGACCGTAGAATCGTATCGACCACATCAAAATCCATGAAATGGTTGAATGAGGCAATCTGGTGGTAGATAATCTGGCGGTTATCATGTTGAGCGAAATACAAGTCAAGGATACGTTTCCAGGCGTTCTCCATTTGGTTGGGATCAGAAGACAGCGTCTAGATATTCATCAAATTTGTTGTGCCTTTAGACCGGCGCTACTAACCCACATCAGTACTATGAACAAAGTGTGGACTATATATAGAGACACTTTTCCTAATGTCAGATGTTAAGGAGGTAAAGGTAAGTTTGATGCCGCAAGATGAGAAGAAACTCACCCGGACTACGACGAGAAAGCGTCGTACTAAGGGCGGCGCCACCGCGGAGCTGACGGGCGCAGAAGTTGCTGCAGGTGCGTCGGATCCCAATGTCTTTGTGCGCACCGATCTTGCACCTGTACCGTCCCCTACTGATGCCCTGGATACACGCGGACACGGCTGGCTTCCTACTGCGAATGCGTCACAAATTCAACCAACTGTTGAAAAACAGGTCACAGCGGCACCCGGTCCTACTGCCGCCGATGTAGGAGTCAATGTTGGTCCGCCTATGCGGGGCGGTACTGTAAATACGGTACGATTTACGGCGAAAAAACGAAATGGTACTACTAATACAGTACCCGGAGCGGGAGCGGCAGCGGCATCCGCGCATACCCCGCGAATTTTGCCGACCAAGCGAAAGAGCGGCGGATCGCCGGCAATGATCGCCACCCGCAAAAAAGAGAAATTAATAATTCCGCCTACACCCTCGGTGGGGGGTGCTAAAAATGCCACTCCAGTTCCGGCTTCCACGTCACGAACGCGGAAGTTCAAAGAGCGGCGTATTAGTATTACGGTGAAACCTGGAGCACGCAATGCGGCGAAGCGGATGCGGGAGAAAATTGCCGCGATGCCGATCTCTGGGGTGCGGCGCACTTTGCTGCGGCGGGGGGTCCTAAAGCCCGGCGGCAAACCGCTGCCTGAGGGTATGATGCGTGCGATGCTGCGGGATTACATGTTATTACACAATAGCGACTAGGGTAAGGACAGTTCACAGTATCTTTCCTATAGGGCGGCGTATTTAATTGTATATTTATAGTATACAATTAAAAATAAGGCAAGGGTCCACCCTTGCGCCGATTTAATTGTATTGTAGCCACCCCCGTTCGGGAAAAATTGAGAACCGTGCGCCGTCATATTGCTTATTTCACCGCAGTATGAACATTTTCTTTCTTAGCCGCCGTACCCGCCAGTGTGCCAAATGGCACTGTGATAAACATGTTGTCAAAATGATTTTGGAATCGACTCAACTCCTGTATACGGCGAATCACGAAAATGGGGGCACCCCAAATATCCAAGCAAATGCACCAATTTGTGCGAGCACCGGCAACCGCGGATATAAATCACACGCTAAGAATCATCCGTGCGCCATCTGGGTGCGCGAGAGTCTCGTACATTACAGTTGGCTGCTGTGGTTGGCGAAGGATTTGGTGGCGGAGCACACTCACCGATTTTCGCCGAAAAAGGTCCACGCATCCCTTGTTCATCTGGAGTGGCTGGAGGAGAATCCGCCAACTGGGTTGCTAACAAAAACGCAATGGTTGCGTGATCCGCCGACGGCGATGCCGGCGGAGTATCGGCGCGAGGGCGACGCGGTCGCATCGTATCACGCATATTATAATGGGGCGAAGCGGGACCGCGGGTTGCTCAAATATACCCGCCGTCATATTCCGCATATCTTAGTACCACGAATTTAAAGCTATTTTGTATATATTAATATACTGTAGTATGCCACCGAAAAAACAGAAAGGCTCGCCGGCAAACAGTGAATCCATGGAAAACCTGTACATCAAACATTATGAGGAACAGCGCGGTAAGTACGGTGAGAAAACGGCGATCCTACTCCAAGTCGGCAGATTTTTTGAGATGTATGACAGCCAGGTGGTCGCGACGGGCAAGACCGCCACGAATCTCCAGACACTCGCGGAGGTTTGCGGCTGCGCCGTGGAGCCGAAGCCGACCGCCGATCCCGCGCGACGAAAACTTTTTTGGGGATTTCCAGAATCGGCGCTAGAAAAATACGAACGGCTCCTCGTCCTTGCCGGCTATTCGGTGGTCGTGGTCGTTCAAAATAAGGACGGCGCCGATAAAGTCGTCAGTCGTACAATTGATCATGTTAGTAGCCCAGGTACTTATTTTGAAACGGAGGGAGGCTTGGGCGTAAGGGGCGAAGAGCAATGTATGGTTGGTATGTATATTGAACCGTATACATATCAACCGACGGGGGCAAAACTTCAGCAGCGTTGGTCGGTAGCGGTCACCGCGTTTCAAATGAATACGGGACAATGTATAAGTACCGAGGCGGAACTCACGCTGATTGATGACCGACCGGTGTGCGATGCGATTCAGCCATTTTTATCGATGTATCCGCCGGCGGAGGCGGTGGTCTGGTGGTCCGCCGAGCTTGACGAAAAACCGCCGTCCATGAACACCCTTCACCAGATTTTGGGATTGGGCGCGTTTCATCCGCGACCGACGGTCCATTTTCGCACATTGTCAAAAAAGGCGGAGGGGGGTGTGGCGGCGGATCGGCTGCGGCTAGAATTTTTTAAAGAACTTTACCAACCCACAAGTGCCCTGTCGGTCGAGGAACATTTGGATGTGGCAAAACATCCAGAAGTTCGTAAATCCCTTTTTCATCTTTTGTCATTTATTCGGGATCACAATGCTTCGTGTCTACAGCGATTGAGCACTCATACAATTTGGGAATCGGCAGATTATCTTCTTTTAGGAAACGCTGCGCTAGAACAACTTGCCATGATTTCTCCAAATTCGGCACGAGCACACGAGTCACTCCTTCACTGGCTACAAAAAGCGACAACAACGGCGATTGGTCGGCGATTTCTTCGTCAGCGGTGCCTCACGCCGATTGCCGATGTGGAGGAGCTCAATCTGCGGCAGGAGCGGATTGAAACATTGCGCGGTGTGAACGATAAATCTCCTATTTTGGCACATCTGCGGGCGATGTACGATTTGGCGCGAATTTATCGCCGATTCGCATTGGGGAAAGGAACTTGCCAGGATCTCCTGTGCCTTCTAACATCGTATGAAAATGTGAAACAACTGCTACTTGCGACAAAAGAGAGCGCCTGTGGACTGGACGACGCCGAGCATACGGCAATGATTACACATATTGACCAAACACTTGCAACCTGGAGTGTGGAGCGGATACGGACAAGTTGTGGACAGGTGAGCGACGGGGTGGCGGTGGGCTCGTTTCATCCGTGGATTCGTGGGCAGCAGCCGGATCTGGACGCGCTAGAAGATCGTTGGCAGCTGTTGGAAGAGGAGGCAACCGAAATTCGCAAAAAATGGCAAGTTCAACTCAAAGAAAAAGATACCGACCAATTGATTCAGTGGACGATTCGCGATGATGCGCCGTTTACGCTGACAACGACGGCAAGGCGCGCCGCATCCCTTCAGGCGTTTCTCAAGGGCACAAAGAAAGAGACGATAGATATTATCAAACGAGCAAATAATTCATCGTCGGTGGTCATTCAGTCTGCACGAATTAATGAACTGAATGCGGCGGCGCTGACGCTGCGGGCGGAATGGACCGCGGCGGTGGCGGAGGCGTGGCGCACTCATTGGCAGGACTGGATTGAGGCGGGACAACGTGACGGACTGTTTGAAACTCTGGTGGACTGGATCGGTCAATTTGATTGTGAGTGTGCGTTTGCCATCCTGGCGGACGAATACGGGTATGTGAGACCCGAATACAGGGGTGCGGCAACAGCCGACGCGGCGGGCTTTTCGGTCACCGATCTACGGCACCCAATTATTGAGCGTGTAAGAACATCAGCACCGTATATTCCGCATTCCGTCGCATTTGGAGATTTCGCGACTACAGGGGCGGCAGGAGCCAAAACATCAAAAGGAATGTTATTATATGGAGTGAATGCCGCTGGTAAATCGTCGCTGGGCAAAGCGATTGGGCTGGCAATTCTTATGGCGCAAATTGGATGCCCCGTTCCAGCATCTGCCATGACACTCATTCCTTACACCGGATTGTACACACGCATTCTTGGAAACGACAATCTGTGGGCAGGTATGTCGTCGTTTGTGGTTGAAATGACAGAATTTCGTAGTATTCTACGATCCGCTGCAACTAGAATGCTGGTGATTGGCGACGAGTTGTGCGCCGGTACGGAAACGGCAAGCGCGACGGCAATCGTTGCCGCCGGTATTCAAACTCTGGTTCGCCGTGGAGCGCATTTCCTATTTGCCACGCACCTACACGAGCTCGCAGAAATTCCCGAAATTGTTACAAATCCGGCGGTCTCTGCGTATCATCTTGCAGTCCATACCGATCTAGTAACAGGGTCACTGACCTACGACCGAACCCTGCACGCTGGCTGCGGCTCACCGATGTACGGATTGGAAGTTTGTCGCGGTCTGGATATGGATCCCGAATTCCTTGCGGCGGCAATTGCACTGCGCAAGGCAATGTTTACGGCAGACGGCAAGGCACACCCGAGTCGCTACAATCCGGCACTAATCGTGTCCCGATGCGCAGTATGCGGTGCCAATGCTACCGCCGGTCATCTAGAGACACATCATATTACGCCCCAGGCGAGCGCCGACACCGCTGGGCGCATCTTACCGGGCAAACATAAGAATACTAAGGAGAACTTGGTAGTATTATGTGATTCGTGTCACAAAAAACATCACAGCGGATTGTTAGAAATCCAGGGTTGGGTGGATACAACGGAGGGACCAAAGCTTAACTGGATGAATCGCCCTTAGGACCCTGTGGACCTTGGAGACCCTGGAGACCTTGGGGACCCTGGGGACCAGGCGGTCCAGGAGGACCCTGGAGACCTCCCTTCATCTCCATAATCTTGATGCGCTCCTCCAGAACGGCGAGCTTCTCATTGAGACGGGAGAACTCAATGCGTACACCGTTTGGGATATTGTTGGTGAGTCCACGAGCATTGAGTACTGATGACATTGCTTTATGATTGGTGGAACGATTAGGTTATTATGATTTAAACGCATGGTGTCATCAAAATTGATAGGCTATTCGTAATATACCCGGGAATAACAGAAGGTTAGCATGCTCATTCCTGTGCGGTGTATGAATTGTGGTAAGTTGCTGGCGGATAAATGGAATTATTACCAAAAGCGTCTGCGCGAGATGAAGGGTCCTGGATATGCGGAACCGACCTGCTTTGATGGAAAGACCATTCCTAAAACACCCGAATCGGTGGTCTTTGATGAACTCCATCTTACACGATATTGTTGTAAGAAGACACTACTCACACATGTTGATCTCATTGAGAAAATCTAATAGATAAACAGAATGACTCCAATTACCTTTCAGAGCCTCACCATCGGCGGCGTTGTCCTATGCGTTCTTGCCGTAATTGTGTCTATGGCAGTATCACCCCAGGTGCTTGCTCCTCCTACATTTTTTATTGCAGCGTGCGTGCTCCTAGCACTCGCCTTCTGGATCCATCGTTCGGAGTTTGGCGTTGAGGAGTATGAGCGCAATACATTGAAGTACACCCTGCGCAACTCTGCTGCCGGTATCCTTCTCTTCATGGTTATCCTCGGTATTGTTGGATATTTCGTCTTCAATCGGTTTAATACACCGGCGCCTTCGATGTTTGGTCCTGCGCTCCCCCCGATCACTACGCCAATTGTGGGCGGCGGTCTCGCCAGTGTAGCGAAGAATGCGGTGTCCCGGGTTAAGGAACTCATGCGTAATGGCGTGGAGAACTTGTAAACAACTTATAATATCATAGTAAATCAAGGAATCGTTGATTTGCCATGCCCTCTATCGCAGATGTTCAACGGAAATTAAAATCATTTGATACATTTGCTCGTCATACGGATGATATAAGTGCGTTAAAGCGTAAGTGGCATTCGCTGTTTCGCACCGACTTGACCGATTTATCCGCAAAGAGTTTCGTTACTCATTATAGGGAAATGCGTTCTAAAAATACGCGCAGCAAGCATGCGAAGAAGTCGTTGCGTCGCAGCCGTGCTCGTAAGCAGCGTGGCGGTGTTGGTGCCCCGCTAGACTATGTAATGACCCCCGGCGCGAATGTTCCCGTATACGGTCGCTTCCCTGTGGAGGTCGATACGGATCCTGGTTCAATTAAGGATTTGGATGTATATTTCCAGAATGCGCTCACCTTTGGCTGCGGTAAGGAGGCAGGTTACTGGCCGCAGGTTCCGGCAAACATGGGCTCTAACCAGGTTGGTGGTCGCCGGCGCCGCAATACGCGTAAGGGTAAGGGTTCGCGTAAGGTAAATAAGTCAATGCGCCGTGCTCGTAGACAGCGCGGTGGCGATATCTTTAATGATGTTGGCAACTTCTTTGGCAAACAGTATACAAGTGTCACGGGAACGGCACCGCCTTCAATGGAGCCGTTGAGCCGCCCCTTTGCAACAGCACCGCCGAATATGTTTCAGAACACCTACAACTCCTGGACAGGTCAGGTGCCAAAGTATCCTGGTCCACCGGAGCCTGAGAAGCATGTATGGCATTACCAGAGCAATGGTACGGGTCAGGCGCTCACGGCTGACATGGTGACCAGCATTACAAAGGACTTTAACAATTCGGCACAGCCGCCAATCTACGGTTCAGCTGCCCCATCCAAATAAATCTATGTTTGCTTTTCCTGTTCAACAGGAATTACAAAGAATTAACTTCCGGCTATAGAATAGAGATGGCAAATAAGAGAGCCAACCGTAAGTCGCGAAATGCGCGCAAAACGCGGAAGATGCAGACTATGAACCGTAAGACGCGTCACAATCGTAAGCAGCGTACGAATCGCAAGCGACGAACAAACCGCAATCGCCGCATGCATGGTGGTAGCTATTTGGAGTCGTTGAGCCGCCCCTTCTTTGCGTCAGTCTACCCGAATTCTGCACAGAATCTGTATAGCACATGGACGGGACAGATTCCTCAGTACCCCGCACCTTCGCCGGCAGAGGTTCCTACATGGTCGTATACGGGTGCCGGCGCTGCACAGGCGCTCAACCCGAACATGATTACGCCTATTAACTCTGCGTTTACAATGATGGCGGGCTCGGCTCCCTACAGCCCTACACCGCTAACGCTGACTGGCGCAGGTACGCCGGCGGGTACTGCTGATACTATGGGCGGAACTGGTTCTGCTGCCGCAAATGCGGCTGCTTCTGCTTCTCACACTGCGATGTCACAGAGCTCTATTGCTGCAAATATGGCGGCAGGTCAGCAGTCGGTTCGCACATATCATTAAATACTCTTTGCTCTCCTTGCCAAGCAAGGATTACAAAGGATTGAGCGGCATCTAAGCGCACGAAAGGTCTATACACAAACAGAGAGGTAATGAGCCAGCAAGCAGGTGTGTGCCAGCCACAGGGTGCTGAAGTATCCCCTTCACTCGCCGATAGTGCCCCGGAACTTTTCCAGCGTTACTTTGATGCGAATCCAAACACATTTCTAACGACACACCACATACAATCGTATGAGGCATTTATCTTTCGTGAACTTCCCGAATTAATTCTCGCCGAAAATCCTATTACTATCTTGAAAGAACCATTGGACGCTGAAAAGGGAGTTTATAAGTATAAGACGGAGATTTTTATAGGCGGAGCGGTGGAAAAGCCTGATGATTTATCGTTGGATATAGGTGCGCCTATTATGTCACTGGATGGTGCAACAACGCTTCGTCGTATGTTTCCCAATGAAGCCCGTCTTCGTGATCTTACCTACGCTGCGACAGTCCGTGCCGATATTTTGATTCGTCTTACATTTACAATTCCAAACGCCGATGGAACAGGTTATGGAACACAAGTACGCGAATTAAAGTTTGAGAAGTTCAATCTATTTCGTATTCCTATCTTATTGCGCTCAAAACTCTGTGCTACTTACAATGCTCCTCGATCGCTTCTAATGGAGATGGGCGAATGCCGTAATGATGCGGGCGGTTACTTTATTGTAGACGGTGCGGAAAAAGTACTGATTACCCGTCAAGAGCAGGCGTTTAATTCTATTTATATTTCTGTAAAGCCGCCGACCGATTTGAAGATTGCAACCTACGCGTCGGTCATTTGCCAGCATCCGGTGACGAAACAGACGCGGCGCGTAGGTATTTACCGCCTACATGGAACGCAGGGGGCGATAGAGGAGGGGGCGATTCGTGTAAGTATTCCGTTCGTTAAAGGTGCGATTCCGCTATTCGCGTTATTCCGCGCCCTCGGTGTGCTATCGGATAAGGAGATTGTGCGTATGATTTTGCCGGATACAGCAGCGGCGACCACCACAACTATGGAGAATACGCTTATCCCGTGTATTCATGATGCAGTGCCGATTAATTCACAGATGCAGGCAATTGAGTTCATTCGCACACTGACCAAGGGATTTATTGTAGAAAATGTACTTGATATTCTCAGCCAGCATTTATTTAGTCATGTGCCAAATCGCCCCTATGCAAAGGCGCAGTATCTTGCGGAACTGATTCGTAAGATGATTCGTATTGAAATGCGTATGGAGCCGAATACAAACCGCGATGATATTCGCAATCAGCGTCTACTACCGACGGGTACCCTGTTACGCGGACTATTCAGCGACTGTTGGAAGGACTGGAAGAAAGCGGTGCGCCTACAAGTTGATAAGATGTACAATTACAATAAGAGTCTCTACACGGATGAGAATTTCTTGAATATTTTCAGTCCTGGAAATATTGGAAATGTTCTGGCGGCGGGACCACTCAACGATAGTATTATGCGTGGATTCCGCGGAAAATGGGGAACGAATCAGTATAATTTGAAGAGCGGCGTAATCCAGCCGCTTGCCCGTATTTCATACATGGATGCGATGAGTCATGTACGCCGCGTGGTGAGCGATTTTGATACTTCCATGAAATCGGTAGGACCTCGTCATCTCCATCCAAGCCAGGTCGGCTATTTCTGTACAAGCGAGACACCAACGGGTGGTCATATCGGTGTGACCAAGAATATGAGTATTCTTACTGCGATTAGTGTGGCGTGCCCCGCAACACAGCTGACACAGTGGTTGCTAACGCGCGGCGGAGTTACGGATGTGGCGGCGGCGACCCCGTCGGTCGTAGTAACAGCAGCGTCGGTCCAAATTAATGGTGGCACGATTGGGTTCTCTATGCGACCTGACCTACTAACACGGGTACTGAAGGAACTCAAGTGGACGGCGTGCCTGCCGCCGACAGCGTCGGTGTCGTTCAACACGGCGGACAATAGCGTGCGTATTTATTTGGACGACGGGCGTCCGCTGCGTCCGTTGTGGCATTTGGTGGCGGGTGGCGGATGGCCGGCGGCGGCATCAGCCCGTCCTATCCCGTCTTGGCGCGATCTTATTTGCGGAACACTGCCACTGACGGCGGAGCACGGTATTTATTCGGCGGCGTTTGTGGACCCGTTGGCGACCCCTGAAGGGCGACCGGATCCTGATGATCCGGTAACTTTGGAGAATTATGATACGGCACTCGCTCCTTATATCGGCGCAATTGAGTATGTTGATCCTTACGAGGGTAACGAAGCGTACATTAGTTGGTACGGCAATAAGGCGGACTTAACCCCGCAGCACACGCATGCGGAGATTCATCCCGCAACGCTCATGGGACTCCTTGCGAGTATGATTCCGTTTGCGAATCACAATCAGTCGCCGCGTAATCAACTGAGTTGCTCACAGAGCAAACAGGCGATTGGATATTATGCGACAAATTACGAGAATCGCTTTGATACATACGGCTCAATGCTATGCTACGGTGAGGGTGCGCTAGCACGAACAATTGTTCATGAGGCGGTCGCAGGTGGCGCCATGCCCTACGGCAGCAATATTATTTTCTGTATTAATTCGTTCAACGGCTATAATCAGGACGACGGTATCCTATTCAACCGAACAAGCATTGAACGCGGACTATTCCGCAGCATCGCCCTGCGGTCATACACGGCAACGGAGGAGGTGGATCCAATTACGAAGGCGGTGTACCGAATTGGCAATCCTCGTACTGTGCTTGCGTGGACGGATCTCAAACCGGGCTACGACTACTCGGCGCTTGACGACAACGGTATTATTCGTGAAGGCGTGCGTATTCACGATAAGTCGGTGCTGGTGGGCATGTATTTGACGAGCCCAGACACGGGCAAGGTGACCGATGCGTCGCTGGTGCCGACGGTGTTTACAACCGGTCGCGTGGACAAGGTTGCCGTGCTCCACATGGCGAACGGTATGCGGCTGGTGCGCGTGCGGATTATGGAGGAGCGTGTACCAGAGTTGGGCGACAAGTTTTCGAGCCGCCACGGTCAAAAAGGCACCATGGGCATGATGTTAGATGCCCAGGATATGCCACGGACTGCGGATGGTCTGGTGCCGGATGTAATGGTGAATCCCCATTGTATTCCGTCCCGCATGACGATTGCGCAGTTGTTAGAGCAGGTATTTGGCAAGTTAGGAGCAATTGTGGGCGCAAAGATGAATGCGACAACATTTATGAACGATGAACAGTCGTTTAAGGCAATTGGCGATGCGTTAGAAGCGATGGGATTTCATCGTGAGGGTGAGGAAATCTTATACAGCGGTATTACGGGTAAGATGTTTACATCCTCCGTATTTATGGGACCACTCTATTTTATGCGTCTCAAGCATTTGGCACAGGATAAGATTAATAGCCGTTCAACGGGTCGCAAGGAGATTCGTACGCATCAGCCCACGGGCGGTCGTGGCAATGAGGGTGGTATGCGTATTGGTGAGATGGAACGCGATGCGCTCATTGCCCACGGTGTCACGGAATTCTTACAGGAATCTATGATGAAGCGGTCGGATGGTACAACATTTTGGATATGTAATGGTTGTGGTACGATTCCAATTTATAATGAGGCGCAGAAGTTGTTTGTATGCCCAACATGTGATGGACCGATTACTTATCAGGGCGAGACGGCGGACACTCTGGGTTTGGTACTGCCGGTGAAGAAGTCGCGTACAACATTTAGTCAAATTGAGGTACCGTATGCGCTCAAGTTATTGGATCAGGAGTTAACGACATACGCAAACGCAAGCGTGCGATTTTTAACGGAGAAGCATGTGAGAACTTTCCGTGATTTGCCGGCAGGATCTGGTATGTTTGCTGAGCAAGAGGCGGTGACACCGACACCGACAAACAATTTATTGGATACGCTGGTTGCTACTGTGCTTGGACCGGCGACTGCTGCTGCTGCGACTGCTGCGACTGCTGCTGCGACTGAGGAGACTGCAGCATCCGCTGAAGTGGGAGCGGGCGCATTTACTCAGGCTACACCGGTTGAGGAGATAAGTACTCCTACATCAACGGAAGCAGTGGCGACAACACCGGTTGCCGAAACGACCGTTACAACCGATGATACGCCTGCACCGGCACTCACACCGGCTGAGGAATTAAAGATGAAAGCGTCAACTGATGCTATGTTTGATTTTATGGATGGTTCCCCGAAACTTGAGATTATAAAAGAGGAGGCAGCGCCATCACCGTTGGCACCAACATCGGCACCATCATCGGCGCCACCAACGCCTGATATGCCAGGACCAGCAACAGTATTGCCAACGGTTATTTCGGAAGCGAGTGAAGGCGCGCCTATGCCACCGCCTGATTTGCCCGCAGCACCTGCACCAGCAGCAACGGCAGCAGAGATTCCAATTGCTGAGAAGAGACCGCGACGGTCTAGTATGAAAGGTGGTCGAGCGGCAGAAATCTCAACACCGCCATCGACCCCAGAGATACAAGCCGGTGATACGGTTAAAGTTATAAAAATAGATGCATAAAGAAGATAGTGATGCTAAAGAGGTATACTAGGAAAAAACCACGACAGCATGGAGGAATGGCAACTTATTTAGAACCGCAAGTGTCTAATTTATGTGGTAAACATTCCATTAATCATGTATTACAAGAAGAAAAATTTGTATGGGATGAAGATAATAAGTTATTATATATTCCAAAAAGACCGGCAGATGTACTTTCGAATAGAGAACATATTAAAAATCCAAAAACTAAAATTAATTTAGTAAGAGCGTGCAAAAAGTATATTGATAGCGAAATACAAAAATCGTTTGACGAATTTTTTGAGGGCGATTTTAATAAATTAAAGGTGCGACTTATCAATGATGTAGAACCTGAGAAGGATGCACCCAAAATACCAGGAATGGGTACTGCTGATAGAAAACAATATGGTAGCAAGACAGATGATCAAATTAGAGCCGAAATATTAGAAAAGCGCGGTGTTCATTTCAAAAAACAACAAACTAAACAGGCGGAAGAACGAGAAAAATATAAGAATTTTATTCAACAAGACGATGAAGGCAATATAACTGGTGTGAACGAGGAGGAACTTAAAGGACATTATGAGGAGGAATGGCGTAATGACTATAAAGATAGATTTCTAAATGGCGAAGAATCACCGTGTCAATTTACAAAGAAAAACGAAAAAGGACAAATTATATCAAGAAGCAGAGGAAATATTATACCTGAAATATTTGAGTTTTGGTTAATACAGTTGGATTACAATGTAGTTAAAAATACTATAAACGATTTTAATCCAGATAAGACATATAAATATAGCCGTAATGACGACGGTCCTGATTATGAAAAGATAATAAGCAAAAGAAAAGCACGATTTATAAGAGAAAATCTTAATCTTTTACTTGCATATCTTACAGTTCCAACATTCTTAGGAGTTATGTTAGGAAATCTTGGGGCAGGTTCAGGACATTATACAGCAGTTGTTATGTATGATGATAAATGTGAGCCAAAACGCAATAGAGATGTAAATCCAGAAGAACTTTACGCCTATATTGATTCTATGGATGTAGACTCTAAGGGTAATAAATGTAAACTGAAGACACAATGCTATACAAAGGATGAGTTACTATTAAAAGTTCAATCATTTAACCCAACCTCTATGATATTCGTATTTGCCGAAGAAAAAGATGTAGACGGAAATTTAACAAATGTGTATAATTCTGTATCATTACAACGCATGACGGCAAGGGCAGCAGAAAAAGGAGGAGAGGCTGGATGGGCTGGAGTAAATGCGTGGAAACTTTTAGCGGAAGAGGAGGCGGCATCAGCGGCGGGAGAGGAAGAAGAGGAAGAAGAGGAAGAAGAGGAGGAAGAGGAGGAGGAGGAAGAGGAAGAGGAGGAGGAGGAAGCCAGACAACTGTCTCAAGCAATAGAATTATCAAAACATACAAAGCGTCGTCGTACGACTCGTAAAAAGGCGAAAAAAATGAGACAGGAAATGTCAATCTAAACATATATAATTAACATAGAGGTAGAATGGAAGCCGATACTATTGACCAGATTATTCGTTCACGACCTACTATTTTAGAGGTGTTGAAAGACCGCGGCTACGATATTTCCGCTTATGAGAATACAAGCCCAGAAGAGATTCTAAAACTCGCAACCACAAGTTCGGATCTGCTGAAGATTGTAGCGATGAAGCCCGGTACAGAAGACGAGACCCAGCAGCGTGTAATCGTCATCTATTGGGTAGAGAGCCCTTATCGTCTCCGCATTGAGCCGGTAACGAATGAGTTATGGAACGACGAAAAGCCCGATCATTACAATCCCGAAACCGATACAATCATCGTAATGCTCGCGGAGCCCTTTCACCCAGTGTTTGACATCCAGGCAGCCAAGCAGTGGACGATTCGCAAGGCACGCATCAGCTACTTCAATATGAAGAATCTGATTAGTAATCCCCTGCGCCACATTATGCAGCCAGAGTTCCGTAAGCTGAGTGCCGATGAAACGGTTCAGCTCGTAAAAAGCCTACGGCTCAAATCAAAGAAGAATCTACCGCATATTATTTATCATGTAGATATGGCAGCACGAACTCTAGGTCTATTACCCGGCGATGTAGTACATTTCAAGCGCGGATCGGAGACATGTGGTGAAGTGGACGGATATCGTGTATGTGTGATATAAAAACCATATTAACTCGTAGGAATATGGAGTTGCCATCTCGCCAGGATTTTGAAGCGTTTCAAGCCTCGCATGGAGCCGCAATAACGGATCTTGCTTCGCAAATTACGAACCAGGCAAATATTAATGCCGTGATTAACGGTGTACCTGGAGCACAACAGAATGACCAGGCGCGTAAAGCACGGGCTTCACAGTTGTATAATGAGATGCAACAGTATCACGACCGTTTGAGGAGTATTGTAAGAATGGTTGAGCAAGAGCACATAACAGTCGCAAAAACAGTAAGACATTTGAAAGCACAGGTATCAAAGGTAGACCACGAATTACATGAAAAGAATGAGTTAGCAGAACTGCGTAAAGAACAGGCGGAAGAAGTGAAGAAGCATCGGTTCGATGCCAACTATCACAGTTCTCTACTTGGATTATGGAAACCTCTACATTCAAGCACACGCTCAGTGTTGTATACGGTATCGGTTGTGCTCGGTTTAATTGCTGTAGCGTCAATCGTTTTTTTGACGATGACACATGGACAGCGAAGTTCCCCGGCAAAGAGTGGCAGCAGCAGCAGCAGCAGTAATCTTAATACACGCGGCTCAGGGCATTTGTTTGAGCCGCAGACATCCGCATTCAATGATATGAATAATTATGGTAGGGTCGCCGGCGGATCTATGAAACTTCGCCCGAAGAAATAAAATCTGGTTTTGACAGAGAGATGTCGGCAGTGAACAATCAGGTTATGACCTGCCCCGCGATTGACCCGAATTCTACCCAGACGCCTGACTTTCTATTAACAAAGTGGACAGGACGCGGTGTAATGAATGATACATTAGCGACGGACCCAAACACGGGCATCATCACCAATGATGCAATTGCGAATCAAGTAAAGTCGCTCATTGGCTCCGGTGTTATACCAAAGCCGCCTATGGATGCCCAGGGCAACATGGATATGGATAAGTTGATGGCGCAGGATGGCACACTGTACCAGAACCTACAGGCGGAGTTCTGTTGGTATGAGTCGCGTTACATCTATGCGCTCAACCAGTTCCTCCAGGCGGCGACGCTTCGCCAGGCAACGGATGCGGCACAGGCAAACCAGTACCTAACTATTACGCAGACGCTCAATAAGCGCGCGAACTCGGTACTCCAGGTGATTAGCTACCTGGCACAGAACCGTGTCGGCGATATCATGGCGGCAAAGGGCGGCATTGATAGCATGAATACGGATATTAACCAGAAGCTTGCGGCGCTCCAGGCGGGATACAGTCTATTGAGCCAGAATGATGCCGTGCTCACAACGCAGAAAGAGATGGTGCGTTACACGGAAGAGAAGAACAATTACACAAACAATAGAATCATTGTTTGGACGGCGCTCAATGTTCTCGCACTAGGTGCTATCTTCTACGTCTACCGGATGTAAATCCCGGTGTAGCAGGTTTGTTAAGATACAAAACCCCCAAATGAATCCTGTTCATTTGTGAGTTTGATAGAGACATACATGGAAACAGAAGAAAAAGTATTTTAACATTACAGAGAAGAATAATGTCAGGTCCGGCTTACTCAAATCCGGCGATAGCAGCAGTTGTTCAGGATCAGCAACTGGAGCGCCTGAACTTTGCGTCTGGTCTTCGACAGGATCCCGCGGGTTACAGCGCTTACCAGCAACAGCGTATTGGTCAAATTGTGTCTGATATTACAGGACGCAAGCAGAGCGCTTTCCAGAAGGCGCAGATTGACCTTGGTCGTTACATGGACATGCACCACAATGTAAACTTTTACAAGACGCGTTCATCGGATGTTGATACCATTACAGGTGCTATGCTCCAAAACAACAACAATCTCATGGGTAATATTATTCATGACAAGGATCTCTCTAAGCGCCAGTTTGAGATCAACGAGTGGTACAACTACAATAAGTTAGAGACGCTCTTCTATCTCCAGCTCGTGTTCATGTGCTCCATGGCGGCGAGCATTGTGATGTACCTGACAAAGCGTGGCACTGTCTCAACTGGAGTTGCAGTAATCATCTACTCGCTCTTGGCACTCACAGTCCTCGTGGTCGGTGCCTACAGATACTTCTTTACCAACGACACGCGCGATGTCAAGCTCTGGCACCGTCGCTACTTCGCCTCTACACCACCTGCGCCTAAACCTGCGAAGGAGTGCGAGTCTGATCTCAATAAGGAGTACTGTGACGAACTCAATGATGCATTTGCTGAAGCCGATAAGATTAGCAGCTGCGCAGGCAATATTTACTCCAATGCGGATGGCGATCTCAATCAGGCAAATAAGTCGGCAATGAATGAGGTTGCGATGATACAGAAGGGCACGAACCCGCTCGACCAGGTGTCGTCACTCCTCTCGAGTGAAGCAAATAGCCTTGGAAATACTGTCTGCAGTGGAAAATACTAAATATTGAACCTTAATAAGAATGGGTAACCAGCAAAGTTCTGCTCCGTTTGCTGCAGCAATACAAGCGGCACAGGCACGAACACAGGCACAGGCATCGCCGCCGCCGACACCAGATCCGGCTGCCCAGTGTACCGCAAATAAAATTCAATTAACGAATCTCAATAATCAAGTACACTCATTACAAAGTACTGTTGACCAATGTGATCCAAGTGCGAAAACCGCCCGGGATGCGCAAGGTCTACAGTCTGCAAACGCTGCATTTGCAAATGATATACAATCCAAATCGAATCTCTTAAATGAAAGCATTCAAGAGCAATATAGTACCGCCCACGAACTTATAGAAGCGATACGGCTTCTTAAAGAATTTGAGGCAAAGATGAAGAAAGAGGAAAAGAATGCGTTCCACACAATTACGAAGATGGAGCACAAGGAGCGTGCTTACCGCCGTGACTTTTTGGATCATGAGCCGACGGAAGGCGCACCGTGGCATGTGTTTGGATTCCAGACGAGCGATGATAAGGCGATGCTCACTTTTTGGATAACATCCCTTGTGGCGTTCTCTTTGCTTGCCCATGTTGTATTGAAGACCATGATGCCGTCGGCATCGGTATGGTCACGGGCAAAAATAGGAAGCATTGCGGTGATTGCTGCGCTCCTGTTTTGCTATGTACTTATTACCCGTTACGGTTGACCTAACCGTCCATCGTGTTAAAAAATATATGTAGTTTCATTGAATCTATGTATATTTACATCATATTTGCGCCGCTAATGTCGTCCATTGATGCTTCCATAATGCCGTAGAACTCCTTTTCAGTAGAATTGCCGGCACATTCCACCTTCATGCGCTCCACGATTTGATTATCCTTGAGATCAATCTCGCGACCCGCACGCTTCTTCCACTCACGGAAGAGCGTCTTGACCCGTGTTGCCTTGATGGGTGGCGCATCAGACTTCTTGATGAAGTTCTCGTCAAAGAATGTCTTGAACACATCGTTCTTCTCCTTATAGCCATTGGATGCCGTCATGACGCAGGCGGGCTCCTTGAGCTGACGACCGCAGGGAATATACTTCGTCTCGTAGTAGTGGACAAGGAGACCGAGAAACGCAATACGCCACTGCTTGAGTTTGCTCTTCAGCTCGTAATCCTTCTCATAGATGTGCTTGCTGGGATCAATCTCAGGGCTACCTGGATCCTTAAATGTGCTCACATGCGGAATCACACGAATACGGCGCCATGTGCCGTTATCCATGGACGAAATGGGTGGCAGATCGTTACAGGAGAGGAACAACTTGCCCATCATGTTGAACTTCTCCTGGTCGGAGAACAGTCCACGGGCTTCAATGCGATCCTCGCCGCTGAGCTGCTTCATACGGGAGGTGTTGAGCTTCTCGCCAGCATCGGGCTCACCCATGTAAATGTACCGCTTGCACTTTGTTGTAATCATATCGGGATTCGCCGCACCGGACTCCGGTCGCTTACGAGTCAAGACGGTGGTCTGGAGCGATGTTTGATAATCGCCGAAGGTGAACTCCATGAGATTTTGAATCATGGACTTGCCGTTGGAACCGCCGCCTTGGTTTACAAAGAAGAGCTGCTGAGAATTCTGTCCCTCCAAACACGATGATAGGAGCATGAGTACATACTCGCGCAGTTCTGTGTCAGGATAGATGAGAGTGAAGAACTCCATGAGCGCAATCTGGTCAGGATCGTTCTTATCGTACGGAATGTAGGGAATAGGATCCATATCGGGCTCCATCCGTCCCATCTGGAAACTGATACAGTCATCGGGCAGACCCTTACGGAAGAGGACATGTGAACGACCGGTCATCTTATCGTTGTCAAAGTGGTTGAGGTCAAGGACACCATTGCTCACACCGATGAGCCACTTGTCGCAATCCAGCCGGCTGCCGAACTCCTCGTTATAGAACTTCTCCTGACACTCCTTGAGAACACTATCCTTGAACGAGGTCATCTCTAGTTGGCGCTCAATACCGAAGAGAACCTTGCGACGCTCCTCGTAGATTTTCCGTTCAATATCCGTTGCGGCGGCATTTTGGCGTCGTCCTGCCTCACCGTTTGCTTCTACAATTGCGGCGCGTATTTCATTGGAAAGACGCTGACGAAGTTCATTGTTTGTTCGCAGTCTCTTCCACGAGTGAGCAACATATTGATAGAGGTCATAACTCTTCTGTCGCCCTGCGCCCACCGAGCAGCGAAACTCATACTTATACATACGAAAGACAAGAGTCGCAATACTGACATGCGTGCTATTTGCAGTATTGATAATCCAATCAATGATTGTCTTTGAACGAATGCTATCGTACCTTGGCTTGTTGTCCTCTTCTGCCCATTTGATGAGGGAGGCAATTGTTAGAGGGCGACGGGCACCACCAAGACGAACAAGATTCCACTTTGTGCGTAGTTCCGCTTCGGTATACGATGCCTTCTTATGATGCGATTCTACACGACGGGTCACATCTACCCACGCATCGAACGACGCATCGGTATCTGAGATATTCTTAAGACAGAACGCAAGATTTATCCAGTCTTCGTACTCACCGGCTCGTTTTTCAGGATTGAGCACATCCTTACAAATTTCGTATGCGAGCTTAATATCGACTTCGCTTGCGGACGGTAGAATATTTAGAGCAACCGACTCATTATCGCCGGCAACAGAGTCGGTCTCTGCTGACACAGCAGCACGCGGTAGCGGTGCGGGTGTAGGAGTGGATGCCGTTAGTGCCGCCTTGCTCTTCGCCTTGCCGGCACCCCACTGGCTCTCAAGCTCCTCCCACTCCGCGGCACGGCACTCACGGATAGGAATGTCGGTTACCGTGTCATAGAACGGCTGGCGAATGCTCAGCGTCTTCATCAACTCAAGTGTGTTGGTAGGAATCTCCACATCGGTCATCATGCTCATTACCGCCGTAACAAGCTCATCAAAGTCCTCTGGATCATTTCCATCAAGTGCCTCTGCGACATCGCCGATGGAGACTTTCCACACCCGCTCAACCCGATACTGCGCCTTATCGGGCTTACACGCACCATACAAGAACCAATTCGCTGTATGAACCACACGATGGTCAAAACACTCTTCGGCGGGATTGAATAGATCCTGACCCTCAAACACTGAGTCAATGACTCCCTTATTCAACATGAAGCCGCGAATGGCATACTGAAACTTGGGCGCCGTGGAGATGGTGGGACACTGAATGTGAACACCGTCCTTGTGGTGCTTTTGATCCGTTTCGGGCGCGGGCTTCACCATGTCATAGAAGATAAGATCCTCAGGTAGATCTTCCACCCGCGAGAAATAGATCATCGCTGCAACATAGGTTGCGATGAATGTCTGTATGTTATCGTGTGTAAACCGACGCTTAAGAGGCGCACCTGTCTTCTCGTAACGGAAATCCAAATCCACAATAATTGGACCGTTCTCTTTGTGCTTCTCCAGAAGCGTGGACGCCATGGGGCGGGAACCAAAGATGTGCTTGTGAACAAGCGAAAGGAATTCGTCGTACTTATCATCGTCCACCTGAAAGGCGCCCATATCGGAGCCACCCATACCGGTGATCGTCCATGTGTTCGCCTTCGTACGCCGTTCGTCTAGAAACTTACGGAGTGCCATTCTGTTATCAAACTCCAGCGTGCCAAAGGAACTTTCAATTTTTACGGACGGCAATTTTTATGAAGTAGATGCTGTGCCTGTGCCTGTGCCTGTGCCGGCACCGGCAACAGCAACAGCGCCAGCAGTAACCCGTGCCGCCCGCAGATCCCCCGCCAACCGCGTAAAATTATACTTCATCGTCATACCGTACACGGCAAGCATCTCCGAACGACCGTCCCACTCTACTTCATACTCCTCAGTCCGCCGCAACACAGCATCAACATTTGTTTGAAATACAGAATGCATAATATCCTTAAAGGGGATAGCAAACGCCGGCGGTGAACGCATCATACTGAGCACCGCCGTCTCCACATTTGCATGAAAGAGCATACGATTATACAGTTTTGCCTGGTCATTGAGACCGGCGTGATAGTAGGCAGGCTCATTATTGAGCGGTACCGCATTGAGTACATCCGCCATCAGGACCAGTAGGACCGATTCCAGCGTTTGGACGGAGGACCACTGCGGTCCATCGTGCCATGTATTCAAGATAGATAGACACACCTTTCCTTCTACATACATATTGGGATTGAACCGAGTACGACCATCCTGTGTAAGCGTCTTGAGTTTAATAGGAGAAAATGGATAGTCGTTAGGAAAGGTGACATCAAAAAAGTAGAATCCGCCAAAGTAGGGCGTATCCTTCTGTCCTACTAACATCGCCGTTCCGTGAAAAATATTGGATTCATCACTCTCGTAATAAATGCCGGTCTTTGCAAGCGTCTCCTTGGAAGGACCGAGTACATGCGTGATATCACGCATAATGCGTTTATTTGCGATGGAAGACATCGCGGCACGGTCTATTATTTATATATCTTCGTTAGGGCTTTATACTCCTTTGTAAGTCCGCAACGCAGATAGGAAGGTAAGCGGCGCACATCCATGTAATAAAACATCTGGTCGTTTCAAAAATTTATAGAGCCCTTCGTCTAGATACATAGGACCGCCGTTTACCTGAGGCGTACCGTCAGTTTTAATTCCGTTGAGTAGATTTATTTCTCTAGGTGCCACTCCTTCACCTGCACCCACCATAGCAATCATTGCTTTAGAAATAAGTTCAAACAACTGCGGGGACACATAGTTACGCAAAGGAAACAACGCGTGAAGCGAGTATAAAAACTGGCATAAATCACGACCCTGTTTGAAACACAGGTCTTTTTCGTTGAACCAACTGCCGGCACTAATCAGCGAGGTATTCTCTACTGTACATCCTATACATGAAAATCCATAGTCAAGAATAGTAATATCATTCTTACAACTATAGTTTCCGTATTCTTCTATATTAAAATCACGGAGCCAAGATTCATCTTCGGCGTGATATCGTACAAAAAGATTGTTAAGTTTTATGTCTCGGTGGTTGAAACTAAGTTTTGTTTGTAAAATATGTAGGAAATGTGTGAGTTGAATAAGAATATCAATAAGAAGTTCTTCGTTTTGTTCAAAGGCGTCTGCGACCAGATGTATGCGCAGATATTTTTCCATTGTGTGTCCGCGTAGCATTTCCATAATCATCCAGACGGATTCAAAGTCTTCAATTGAATTTGCATTATGCCCACGGTGAGTAATTCCTACCACTTCATACAATTTGGGCACACGCTGAGGTATTCCTATAGTTTCAAACACTTTGAGTACAAGGGCATGTAGGAACGCTTCATTCAGGATTGCACGCATTTCTTCTTTATAGGCAGCAAGGCGGATACGGGCGTGTCCATTCTCTTCCTCGTCCGTAATACGCAGTTTTATTTCTTTGATGCAAATATCTTCCATGAGTACATCGCGTTGAAGATGTATGATTCCTTCTGTTTTGCCGTCTTGGGATTTGAAGATGCCGCGTTTTCCTAGATAGATATGGGCATAACTTCCATCACCGACAAGTGTACCTTTAATATACCCTGGCATGTAGGCGCCAAACATACCGCTTTCAAAAAATTTATTGATAAATTGAAGATTCTCTTTATCTTTCTTTTTACGCACAATTTTCAACTGATTCCATTGTGGAACAAGAGTCTCCACTGCTTTGAGAGTATGTGGGACAATACAATTGTCCCACCCAAAGCAGCGCAAATCATAACTCATTCCTCCTATCTTTTATAGGGGTCTTTATCTGGGACCACTCCCGTTGATTTAATATTATTATTTGAATTTATCTCTTTATTCACTTCTTGAATTGTGTTTAAGGGTTTCTCAGCGGCGGCTGCGGCGGCGGCTGCATCTTGCTCCTTATCCAGTTGTTCATTTTCGTGTCCTGTAGCACCGGCTGCTTCTGCAGCAAGTTGTTTTTGGGATTTAAATTGCGCGGTTGCAGCAGCTACACCTGCAGAAGCAGGGCGTTTGGCTTTTTCTCTCACCGCGGCAATATTCGCAGCAGTAGGTTCTCTTTTGCTTTTAATTTCAGCAAGCAGCTTTGCTTCTTCTTCTCTATCACGAATCATGCGTTCTTTGCGTCCTTGGCTAGTAGCAAGTTTCTTTGCCTCTTCTTCTTTTTCTGCCAATCTTAGTTTTGCTTCAGCCGCTAATTTCGCGTTTCTTTCTTTCTTAGCGTTTCTTGATAACTTTTTTGAAGTTTCATCCTCATCGGTATCATCGGGAGCATCACCTGTATTAGGCGAACGCTTTTGGCGCAATTGTTTGGCACGTTCTAAATCGTTCTTTGTTGGAGATACAGCGGATAATGTTAGATTTTTGGGAGGCTGAGCAGACTGAGCCGGTGGATGGGGCGGCACCGGCGGAACAGGTGGCTGAATGGTACCTTGAACGGAAGAGAGCGCATCAAACCCCGCTTGGGTTGATCCATCCGCTCCCTGGCTGGCAACAATTGTCGCTGTATCATCCTTGCTCAATAAATAGTCATAGATTTCTTTGGGAGTTTTGCTTAATAATTCTAGCATATTGAAAATGGTCTCTTTTGAGTTCGAACCAATTTCATTTTTTAGATTATCCCAAAAGTTTGTAAGATCGGCAATTCGTACACTGAATACTTCTTTCTTTGTATCTTTTTCCTGACCGAGGCGTGATTGAAGAGCCGCAAATTTATCGGGAAATCCATCTATAAATGTTGGAAACGAAGGAAACTTAGCACGCTTGGCAAAAAAGAATAGGTGATGGAATAAGCAAATAAACGCTATCTGTTTTGTAATTATTTCATTTATATCGTCGTAGCGTTGAGGCGATGTAAGTAGGAAAATAAACGGATTGATTTCTTTGCTGACAGCGCTGGGATTGGATAATATTTTTAGCGCACCTGGACCGTTGATTGCAATAATATCTGTGTTGGCAAGTGCCGCCTGTCCATAAAATTCACTAATGGCAGGAATTCTATCTTTTCGCGGCTTCTTGGCAGTAAGAATAACGGGTTCTGTGTGTACTTGGACCGGCGGTTCATCAAGATCCTGCATAAAAACATAAAAGTCGTCTTGATAGCCACCACCATACATCGCGCCACTCGGGAATTTTAAAAGCTCGTCAAGACCGTCCATTGAATGTCTCCTACCAATGGCTATTTAAATTCGCGACAAATTTGATACCTTAATTCTCAGGAGTGTTAGAGGACATATCCCAGATGGACGAGTACGCCAATGATGTAGAAGAGGAGATTATCGAGGAAGAGTACGATGAAGGAGAAGCAGTTGAAGTAGAGGAAGAAGAGCAGACAGAGCAGCAGCGCGCGGAGGCAGCGGATGTTGTTAAACTCTTCAAACAGCATCCCGAGATTTGGATTCCGTATGAAGAACAGATTCAGGAGCGTTTGATGATAAAAGAGCCCACGGCTCCCGGCGAATCATCGGTGGAACTTGCGACATCACTACGCGACATATCTCTTCTAGATTCAAATCATACAACCTATCCGTTTCTCACAAACTACGAAAGGACGAAGTGTATCAGTTTCCGTGCCAGCCAGATTAATCACGGAGCAAAGCCGTATATTCTTGTTCCTACTGGAGTCAATGATTCGTATGTAATTGCCAAGATGGAACTTGAGGAAAAACGGTTACCGTTTATTATCAAGCGCCCAATGCCCGATGGTAGTTACGAAGTCTGGCGTCTTCGTGATTTACTGATTCTATAAATTTACCATAATTGAATACGCCGGTCAGCGGGAATGTAACCGGGATCTCCCTCGTTAATATCAAATGCCGCATAGAATTCGGCAAATTGTCTTACGATAAGATTGACACGCAGAGTCGCAGGAGCGTGTTTATCCAGGACGAGCGATTGTTTCGCCTTTTTCGGTCGGTCCTTATTGCGCCATGAAACCGCATAACTTGTAAAAAAATCTTTGTACGCCTCTTTCTTTTTCTGAGCATTGTAACCGTCCTCAGCAAACACCATTTCTAGGGCTTCCAAGGCAATAGAGACACCGCCGAGATCGGCGATATTTTCAGAGAGCGTATGCTCGCCGTTCACTTTTCCGCCCATATAAGTTTCTTTGCTAAAAATGTCTACTAGGGCTCGTGTGACTTCTTTATATTTTTTAATATCTGCAGGTGACCACCAATTCTTCATGACGCCTGTCTTATCATATAAGCGTCCTTCATCATCAAACCCGTGGGTGATTTCATGCCCTACCGCCGCACCGATGCCGCCAAGATTCCACGCCTTGCTGCGGTTTACATCAAAGAAGGGAGATTGTAGAATACCGGCGGGCACTACCATCATGTTCTTATCACTGTAATAATACGCATTTACTTCAAACACCCCGTCTTCCCAATTGTTCTTTTCGTTAATTTTGCCGCGACCGACATGGGACAACATCGTTTTGGTATCGTACTCGGCAAGATTCCAAACATTCAGGAGCATACGCGAACCGTCGATCTTCACATGTTTGAGTTCGCTTTCCCATTTATCGGGATACGCAATCTGGAAAAGCATTGCCTTACATTTTTCAATTGCTTTCTCTTTGGTGGCATCGGTCATCCAACCGAGACCGCGTATACGCTTGAGAGTCGCAATTCGTAGAGCACGAATCATTTCACCGGCAGTCTCTTTGAGTTTTGGAGATACCGCGTTTTCAATATACGCATGCCCAAGATCGTGTTGTATATACTCTTTGAGTACGGAAAGCATAAGAAATTTTTGTGGCATTTTTTGGGTTGTGCCTTGGAGTTGCCGACCGAAAAGGTTAAAATGCATATCATCGAACGGTGGAGGTAGATATTTCATATAATGTACGAATGTCTGGGCACGCATCCAGACGCGCCATGTTTCTATAGTAAATGTCTTAAACATACGGTCAAATGCGCGAACATACGCTTTATTTGTGATGATGTAGGTGGCTTTGCCGGCAGCAACCGGCGAAAGTCCCCACGCTGTCATCATAGCGATCCAAGGCACTTGCGGATAGTTGCGCTTGAGATCGGCGAGTGTATATGGTTCGTAACTGAACGAAACATCTTCACGGTCATCTTCGGCGGATAGGACGGGAAGTAGACTCGCCTCCAAGGTGACCGCGGATTCTAATTCTTCAATACGCATCATTTTCCCTATTGTGCGAAGAACATTGGTGTAGGAAGCCAAAATTTTATCATTTACACCTTTTTTGTATAGATCTTTTTCGGGTAGACCGAGTTTTGGCTCATAAATATATACACAACGCTTATTGGGAATATAACGGTCGTTGGCAATCACAAAACTTATAGGCGCATTTGACTGAATACGATTCAGTTTACCAATCATATGTCCTATACTTTCGGGATGGGTCATACACTCAAAAAGATTGGAAAGCCGCTGAATATCGTATACACTGTTCACTTGTATATTTGCATTTATAATACTATGCGCAAGTTGGCTAAACGGTGAATCTGGATTTTTGTTATGTAATTTTTCAATAATAGAAAAGAGTGCATTTTCAACCCGTGTTTCAATCTCGTCGCTGACGGAGAAACTGGAATCGTATGGTAGGATTTTCGCATTATCCTGCCATGAGTGATTGACATATGTATAAAAATCAAGACCTCTGGATGCTGTAATTGCAGCATTAGGAGGACTGTCGCCCATTTTTATGCCCTACTATAGAGCCAGATTGCTTTTCGGGTAGAACTAGAATAACAATCGGTTTAGTATTTTTAGAACGCTGTTTTTCGGAGCTTGTGTATCTTTCGTGCGAAATTCCCTTACTTTTTCCGCGTCCGCGCATAGAATCTAGAGGACTCACTGCCACAGGGGCGATGACTTCTATGCCATCCATTCCTAAACTATCCATATTTTTTTGCTTATTTCCTCCGCGCCCGCTTCTCAGGGAGTTCGCGAGACATATTTATTTGCGTTCCACCAATTTTGTAGTCGCGCCGCCGCCGGAGAATGATTATCATGTGTTAGAAGTTCAGCTGAAATTTCATGCGGGTGCTCAAATTGGTAGGGACAGGATTCTTCGTGGCAGAAAAGTGTCTTCCATTCCTCGGGTACGGGGACTAGATGTTTTTCTTGCGTATCCCAGACCTGAACGCGGATGTTTTTAAGAGATGGTGCGGCGGCGTTTGCGTAGTTCGGGAAGAATAAGTAACGCCGGCGCCAAAGTGCCCACGGCTCCGCCTTGGTATCTGGATTGGGTCGTAGGTGTTCTATAAATTTGTGCGGCAAATCGCTGGGCGGTTTTGCGGAGATATCGTACTCCCAGTAGCGGCGGTAGAATTCCTTCCAATCCTGGGTGGCACGCTTCTGTTCCAAGTGGACCCGCTCGTGGAATAGGACATCGTTACGGCGTGAGCCCGCCCATACTTTTTTTGTCATACGAATCGTGTTTTTGTCGGTTGTATGTGGTAGGGCTTCCTTACATTCGTCATTCACGATTTGTACGATGCCGTTGGGCGTTTGAATCGTTTCGGATACGACACATTCATCGGCATGAAGTGACCATATATAGATTCCAATAATAACAAGAGCACATATGGCAAATGTTGCACCGAAGAGTATTGTAGTTTTATTTAAATAGCGTTTCATTGTGTCCTATTCCTACATCGTCGGCAGATTTTCTATCCATGATATAGAATGGCAACCCGTCGTCAAAGCCACAGACGAGCAACCCGTCGTCAAAGCCACAGACGAGCAACCCGTCGTCAGCGCATTGCATGGGTCAGCCCTGCGAACATTTGAAACGGGCACAATGTGCCCGTTTCAAATTGATTCGCAGGCGCGACCGATAGAATCATTCAAAACTGGGCGCCAAAGGCGCCCGTTTTGAATGTTCATCGGTCTAATTACGCCCCGCCATCATTAGAGGCATAAAAATGGAGAAAATAACGGGTGCGTGATCGCTCCAGGGTTTTTGGAAGACCTGGCAATTTGTGAGCCGCGGTCCGCGGCGTACAAAATCGCAAAAAGGGCAATTGGGGCGCGCCCACTGAAGAGGAAGCCAGCCCACATGATCAAGGTCCTCGCCCGTTTCATAAAATGTTGATTTTTGTAGCCGACTATCGTCTATAAGAGTCATATAGCGAACAAGAGAGTGTGGCGAACGCTCGGCGTTCATATCACCAACAACTAGTACGGCATCCGGCGTTTTTAAGGAATCCAAAATCTGTTGGTGCTGCGCCTTACGCACCTCGGCGGTGACTTTTCGCCCAAAAATCCATTTCATCTCCGTATCGCTTTGCATGTGCGTATTGGCAATGACCAACCGACGCCGTGTAAGGCGTTCCCGCACGGTCACCGCATGGAATCCCTTGTTTGCGAAGATTTCCACATTGTGATAGTGAAGATAGGGATAAAAACAGTCACTGATCAACTCAAATTTAGAGCCAAGTACAGCGGTAAGCAGCCCACTTGTTACAAGCGCCACATCGCGGTCCTTGGGCACACACACATGATATCCACTACGCTCCAGTTGTTCGCTATAATATGTGCGGTTTGCCTCTACAAACACTTCTTGTAGACATATCACATGCGCCTTCTGCTGTTTGAGCCATTCGCAAATATCTACGGATGTATCCCGTGACCACGGAAGTCCATGCGTATTGTAGGTGAGTATAGTTAAAAACATCCTAATTCCGAAGTAGTTTATTGACGCCACTGCTTACCGCAGTTGAGGCAGCGGATGAATTGGGTCATCGGCTCATCGGCAGAGCGCGTCTGCATTTCGTAGTACGTACACTGGCGCTTGCCGCAGCGCGAGCAACGGAACATATCGGTCGCCATGCTCTTATCCACCTCCAGCATCTTTGCCTCGCGCTTGATGGACATCTCCACATAGTTGCCCCACTTCTCGGGGTAGAGCTCCGTAAATCCCATGAACGCAATATCGTGGGGCTTGAACTCCCCCTCGCGCAAACGGTTCAGCAAGCGCGTATTGCCGACATATGAGGCGGAGTCAATGTTGCTTACGGTCCGCCGCGCACAAATCTCGTACAATGTTTGAAACTCAGGATTCTCCCATACACGACGGATCGCACGGCGCTTTGCGTCCTCCAGGGTGAAATTGTAAATTCCCTTCTCTAAGTCTATCTGCTCGGCGGCGGACAGCGCTGTACAGCGCGCAGCAATAATAGAACGAACTTTTTCACGCGCGGTTGCCATGACTTTATTTATCTCCGTGCGCACCGTTTAAGCGTCATTTTTTTCCTTTGTTGAAAAATTGAAACTACCGGTGCCCCGTAAAAAGTAGACAAACATGGGCAATAAGCGTATTATTATAACGGCTAAGGATAAGCGCCGTAAGGTGTGCGAACGGACGCAGAAGGTAATTATTGAAACCAACTTCTGTTGGTGTGGCAATAAGCATTGCCACGAGGGATTTAGGATGAACTCTCAAAAGGCGCTCTGTAAAGTGCGCCGTTTCAGGAATAAATTTCGTCCTATTATTGACGATGATATGTATGATGAAAAAAATGAATTTGATAATACCGATAAGACCAATTCCACCGAAAACTATGTTTAATTTTCATGCATTCTTTCTAGGCTTTTGGACAACATTTGCCGTTCTTACTGCTGCCACTTACATCTTTATTTACTGCTCGGACTCAATGTTGAAGACTGTGTATAAAACATTTGATGATATTAATGATCGCATTGATAAATATTACGGCGCAGTTGTTGAAAAACTACCGTATAATGGTCCCTTAATTGATGTATAATTACATATCATATTCTTCAGGCGTCAACTCGTCTAGCGAAAACCAGGCGGGGATTTTCTTAGAACCCTTTTTCGCTTTTACCACTTTGACGATACGAACAGGGCGCGCCTCCTCTTCATCGTCTTCTGGTAGATCGTCCGCGGGGGCACCCTCTTCATCATCGGCGGCATCATCCGCCTCTTCCTCTTCCTCCTCTTCTTCATCCTCATCGTCGTCATCCTCGTCTTCATCTTCGTCTAGATCGTCAAATCCACCGTTGAGTTCGTTGTAGAAGTTTTTGAACGCAGCGGCATCAAACGAGACAAGAGCGCCTGCCTGGGTTGCGCAGAGCAACGCTTCACCGAAGAGTAGGGCAGTATCGTGCGGCGGCGGCAACTCGTGCTTATTTTCGGTGCCCGCCTTACCGGTCTTGTAGCCGAACAGATATACAGTCATCAATCCCCACTTGAAGGTGCCTATGAGCTCTGGCGCCGTCGCACGGCGCAGAATTGCACATGCTGCCGCCGTATCAAGGGGCTCCGTTCGCCCATTTGGAAGTGTAGCGTTGCGGGTTGTACCCTTAGGTTGTAGAACAAGACACCACATCTATTGTTTTGTCTTGTTCTGGTGCGGCTTAAATGGTTTCAAATTTTACCGCTCGGTTTCATGGACGCCGGTCTAAATCCCGCGACGCATTATTAATATAACAACCCCGTCAATGTCGTATGTACTGACATATAGTGGTCCAGCGGTCAAGGCATTTCATAAAACCCACGCGAAAGCGCGCCGCTACACACATCATGTGATCCGTTGGGGCAACAACTGGGGATTCATTCAGCAATCGCCCAATTGGGATACGGCGTGGCAGGCAGAACAACGCGCGCCGGTCGCCGATCATGAGCACGAAGCCGAGCGATTTTTACTCGAACGAATTACCCCGCAACAAGTCCAAGCCCCGCCGCTCGCCATAGATGATATGTGGAGCGAAGAGGTTATCTTCGATCGGCATATCAAAGCCGGCAATGTATTATACATCCGGGGAACACTGTTAGATATTCAGGAAACCCTCAAACAACTTAATATCCTTACTCCGTCTTTTCTTCATCAGGAGTATCCTCCTTCACCGATGAAAGAGCGGGAGCAAGAGCCTCCGCAATATCAGAATTCGCTGCTGCCGTCACCTCCTCAACCACGGCAGGTACATCAGCCG
>Ga0208616_1000045_pt1 | contig 46246 bp, 53 predicted proteins | sample CryBogCBE16Oct07_FD_184575 | JGI IMG/M metagenome (GOLD analysis project Ga0208616, IMG submission 184575) | Freshwater microbial communities from Crystal Bog, Wisconsin, USA - CBE16Oct07 (SPAdes) (version 2) | ecosystem: Environmental > Aquatic > Freshwater > Lake | place: Crystal Bog... | reverse complement strand
ATAGCGTGTCTACCAATTTCACCACCAGGGCTATACAATAATTATATCAGACAGCTATTTATCTGTAAACTAATTTGGGTAACTCTTTAGTGCTGTTACTAAGAATTAAACTTATATGGCTTTACCAAAGCCGTGTAATTCTATTACACAATAAGAGCTACATTGGAGGTTCGGGTCAGATTTGAACTGACCAGCTCCTTATTCTTTCTAAAAGTTCTTCGATAGAAATTGAACTTTTTTCTCTCTTACTTTGATTATCTTTATGTAACATTAATTTACAATTAGCAGGGTGTTTAATAATATCAGGATCTATTCCTAACTCGAAACCTGTCCTGACACTGACCATATGATCTCTAGATACTCCGTTAAGGTTGTTACCTTTATTACTTGGACTATACCAACCGTATTCTTCTACTAATCCTAAATCAAAATTATCTGGGTAGTCCTCAAATTTGAAACCAAAGTTACATCTTTGTCTGTACAATAAAAACGGTTCTTTATTTTTTTCTGTGTAGTTTGCCCAGCATTTTGTTGTGCAAAATTTTCTACAATCACTTGGCCTACACACTATAATAGCGTTACATTCTAAACAATTTTTTTCAATTTTATCTTTTCGATTAAAATTGTTTCCTTGTTCTATATTCCTTATATGCTCAGAAGTCAATCTTCTACCAAAAAGAGTTTTAGAAACTTTTTTATTAATCTCTGCTCTTTTATTTTTTGTAGAAAACCCACGGGCACATTTAGGGCTACAGAATCTGCCCGAACCGTATGTACCAGTATGTTCTTTACCGCAATTTTCACAAAACATTTGAACCCTCGCTTTATATATATTTAGCGTTAGTTCGTAAAATGGAGTGAGCGGCAGGGCTCGAACCTGCATGGTGCGGATTTGCAATCCGGTGCGTAACCATTCCGCCACGCTCACATTGTTAGCCACTCTGCCACCGAACCGTTAAATATAAATACAGCATGAATATCAAAGACTGTAGCGATGTTGTTGAAAAATTATTACGCCAGCATAAGCGTAATTTTAAAGACAGCCACGAACAAATGTTATATGAACGTGGATATCTTACTGGTCTTATCTCAAGACTAATGCTCACAGACCCTATACTTCGTAGGGACCTTGAAGAATTAATCAAGAACAAGAAATAATTTGGCGGAGCATGTAGGAATCGAACCTACTCACCCATTGCTGAATGATGGATTAGCAATCCATTGCCTTAACCGGTCGGCCAATGCTCCTTATTTTTGGTGCGCCCACAAGGACTTGAACCTTGGACCAATGGATTATGAGTCCACTGCTCTGACCAACTGAGCTATAGGCGCAACATTCCTTGGTCCCCCAGTGAGGAATCGAACCCCATCCTGGACCTTATCTAGATTAATCGTGTATAAAACGACCTGCTCTCCTTGAGCTACTGGGGGTATAATGTTTGGTGCGACTGCCCGGAATCGAACCGGGACGCCTTGCGGCGAGGGATTTTAAGTCCCTTGCGTCTACCTATTTCACCACAGTCGCAATATACTTAACACTATTATATATCACATAGTGTTTGTTGTCAACAACTTTTAACTCCAATCGTATGTTGGATTTATTTTATTTGTTGCAATGATGTCGCCCTCTAGTAAAATATCTATTCTTACTTCATCTGGATTGTTACCATATATATCAGATATTTGTGATATATTTAAAGTCATATTTTCTTTTAGATATTCTTTTATTTGTTGATTTAAATCGTCTGCCATAATTAATCTCCTGACAAGTATTTATAGTGTTTGGAGCGGGCTACGGGAATCGAACCCGTGTCTTGAGCTTGGAAGGCTCTAATTCTACCATTAAACTAAACCCGCAATAAATACTTAATGCACACTTATGACGCTATCACTCAATCTGGGCTACATATACATTTGTCAATGAGTAACGACAATACATGCTATATATTTTCTCGTGATATTTATAACCATGTACTAACTATGAAGTTTTTTACTAATGTCAATGATGCGTTAGAATTCATTCAGTCATTATAATGAATTTGTAAGTTGTGTCACCATCGTTATTGACACCATTCACCCAAGTATATAAAGCCGGCTGGGACTCGGTACGTCATTACAGTTACTCATCCAACGCTTCTATGTTTGTGCTAGGGTATTGCGCCCCTCGTTGTTTACCTACTCTTTGGCTGGCCGGCTACTCGAATCGGTGACTTCCACTTACTGACACTTACAAAACTTTTTTATGTAATTAGAAACAAATTATCTGTTTCTAATCCATGAATAATAACCGCCATGACTTCCATCTATAAGATTAAATTGATTTATATATGGATGATCTATGGGCGGATATTTTAAATCATACTGTGGGCTTGATCCCAATTCGTCACTAATTTCTTCTACAATATTTCTATCTTTGATGTTTAATACATCTAGTATTAATACACCACCAACTTTAAGGCTTTTAAGCAACTTATCCCAATAATATTCCTTAGGATAATGCCAGCACCATGAAAACATGGAAATTACAAGATCCACATCAGATGGCCATTCATCATCGGGGGATAATAAATTAAATTTGTTTTTATCTACATCAGGAGAATTTAATGATTCATTAAATACTTCCCATAAGTTGTAAGAAAAATATTCCTGAGAATAATAAGAAGGTTGTTTAGGAATATCAACTGTTGTTTTGTCAACTAAGAAAAACTCAATGTCTTTATTTAAATGATGCAAGGTTAAATCAAAGGTAGCTATACCACTACCTACATCAATTACTTTTTTTAATTCTTGAACATTTAAATATTTTGATGTTCTTTCCCAATTCCACCATGCAAGATTTTCTATTTTTTTCAATGATAACTCTACTGTATTGATCTCACGCCAATGTTGAGGACCTGTTTGCAGTTTTGCTATTAACGATAATTTTTCATAGTCTTGCCAATAGATTTTTTTGTTACTAATAGGTAATGTTATATTATACATAACGATATTTAGTTTTAGAAAAATTATTAGATTTTATTGTTCTTATAAACTTGGCGCACCGTAGGGGATTCGAACCCCTGATCTCCGCCGTGACAGGGCGGCGCCTTAGGCCAAACTGAGCTAACGGTGCATAAAATTCTGAGTCGCATTTCTTACACGGCATATACGCCCGTCCGTGATGATACGGTTGCTAACTTACCTGCAGGACGCGATAGCAACTATCTTACATTATGGTGGAGACGACTGGAGTCGAACCAGTAGTGCCATAAGGCGGTGGATTTACAGTCCACTGGGGTTACCAATTTTCCTACATCTCCATATGAAAATTCGTTACTTGCCAAGGATAGGTTCTACCTGTTACTTCCTTATAGCGTTTCTGCGAATTTTCAAAAACTTTAAATATCTTGGTGTAGTAATTGGGAGTTGAACCCAACCAGTCATTTGTTTTTACAAACGGGTGATATCACTTCCCATCGCCATATGCCCCTCGGGTTTGCAATCCTGCTACGCATACAGTCAAATAACCTGTCTCCAGACTTACCACATAAAAAATTTGATTCAGAAATTAACGGCAATCTGTATCTGAATCCAATGAAGTTTACAAGCCGTCTTAAACATCCTTCATTGTTGATCTTGGTGGAGACCGCCTATGTACAGGCATGACCCATACACCGTCCACGTTATCCGCTTATCTTTGCAACTTACCTTAGTACGGGGAAGCAAGTGATAAGTTTCTGTCTCCATAACTTTTACGCAATCGGAACAGTACTCCGATATCTACACCAAGGTACCTCAGTGTCGTTCTAATCTAGTATTGAACTATGCGAAACTTGGAAGAGCCACGGGGAATCGAACCCCGCTTCTCAGGATGAAAACCTGATGTCCTAACCGATAGACGATGGCTCCATAAAAATATTATTAAGTGCTATCTGCTCTATTTAGGGGTCTGGTGCTTCCATCCCATAGCGACTAAGCAGTTATATCAGGACCTGTCCCTCGCTAGTTAGGCCCGCATAGTGTATGCGTCCATACACGATACCCATGATAACACTTAATAATAGTTTTACACTATATGTAAACACAATAAAAGGGAAGAACAGCAAACAGCAACACCACTTGCTACATTTGACTTACTCTCATTACACCCCACTGTTTAATCCGTCGCTACTCCGGGAGATCCCTAGCCCTTCAGTGCTATTGGCTTTGGTGTCGCCTCAACCTATCCTCTAGTTCCCTGTTTCATGCCTACTAGTGACCCGATAACAGACAGTCACGTTTAGCCTAACGGAGTGGGTAACCCTGTTAATATGTTTACATATAGAACCCTGAACTTAACAGGGTCTATATGAAATGTAAAATTTTTAAAGAACATTGTTGATTTCTCAACTCATGCTATGATTGTATCACAGCAACGAATTATTGTCAACCTTTTTGTAATGTAGTTTAGGCTGACGCTTGATAAATGTATATGGAATAACGATATCCATGTTTCCGTCCCTATTACGGACGGTGTCCTGCCTCTAGACGAATACAACTCTCAACGGTTACCCGGCAAAGTAATGGCGTTAAGGTCAAGTTTCAGACTGCTGGCAAATTGCCGTTCATCAGCCTAAACTACACTACAAATTTTTAAAGAACCTAGTGATTAAGCAAGATTGCTTTATCACTTTCAATACATGTATTGTATCACCAATACGATTTATTGTCAAAATTTTTCTCGTTGTATTTTTACAACAGAACCAAATTAAAACACACTATGAGAATCGCACTTCCCAAGTTCTCACGCTTAGTTACGACTAGAAGTTACAGACAGATTCGGCTGTCCTGCGAGTAGTGTGTTTTAATTTGGTCCGGCGTAAGGGAATCGAACCCCTATTGATGGTTTAGAAGACCACTTTCTTATCCGTTAGAAGAACGCCAGATATATTTCTAAGTTGTCTCTATTATAGAGGGTTGTTGATTTGTTGTCAATAGCTTTTACCGTTTTTGTATCGCTCTCGGCGAGAATGTCTACCCTTACCTTTATTTTTTGCTTTGTAGGTTGGGGTTTGGCTATGGCAATTTGGGCACAATAAACATAAATTTTCAGGATTGTTATTATCACTGTTACCATCTTTATGTTCAAGCTCCAGTGTTATATCTTTTCCATTCCAGTCAGCAATACCACACTCTGCACATTTACCATTCTGCTGTTCTTTAATGTATCGGCGGACCGCAGATAATCCTGTTATCGGTTCTCTTGCAATCCATTTTCTGATAGTTTCTGCTGATTCAAAATCCTTCTGACAACGGACTGAACAATATTTACTATTCTTTCCAATTATCTTACTACATTGCGTACAACTGTTAGTTGAAACGGTTAATCTTTTTGTATTGTTGTGTGATGCAGAGCAAGATGAATTACAGAATTTTTTATATCTGCCTTCATAATTAATGATTGCATCACAATTCCCGCATTTCTTTGGGTCAATCATATATGCTTCTATATTTGCTTGCTTTTTTTGTGCTGTAATTATTGCAGAAATTTCTGCTCCTAATTTACCTGATTGTGATTTGCTCATTTTCATAGTCGAACTTTCTCATGCAAGAGTATTTAGTCCTCAACTCTAAAAATAGCATTAAATTGGTGCCCCACGACAGAATCGAACTGCCATCACAGGATTACAAAACCAGTGTACTACCATTGTACTAGTAGGGCGAAAATTTGGCTCCTCGACCTGGGCTCGAACCAGGGACAACAGCATTAACAGTGCTGGGCTCTACCAACTGAGCTATCGAGGAATATGTATTGTTATTTAATTGAAGTATATCACAACAAAACTTTTTTGTCAACTCCTGCCATGATATCTATCTATGACATCAAAATCCTTGAATGCTTAGGTACACCAGCAAGCAAGTATTCCATCTGATCTGCAAGGATTGTTCTATGTTGCAGAATCATGTTTTCATAGTGGTTAGGTGCATAAGGTGCATACAATAGTTCCATATGTGCTTCTTTGAGAGTCTTATGGCCCTTCTTGCTGTTACATTCCTTACATGCGGTTACCACATTCATCCAAGTGTTTTCACCACCTAAGAACTTAGGCACAATGTGGTCACGACTTAAATGATTATGATTAGGGAAGTGACCACCACAGTATGCACATACATAACGGTCACGACCGAACAATGTTCTGTTAGTCAATGCAACAGTTGAATGCTTATGTGGGTTAAAGCTATGTCCTTTAATCGCAATGATTGACGGTGATTCTAGGTAGCTTTCAGTTCCATCGTGTTGGATTCCGCCTCTATACTTAGCCACAACTTCACCCATTGACCAGGCAACACTGTTAGTTGCGTGGTAACTAATTGCGTCATCGTATGAGATCCACTGCCGGGGAACTCCTGAAATATCTAGTGCTAATACTGACACGACAAACTCCTTTGTGTTACTGTCTACATTATTTAATGCCTTGTTGGTGGGTCGTAGAGGATTTGAACCCCTGACTCCTTGGTTCGAAGCCAAGTACTCTGTCCACTGAGTTAACGACCCGTTGTTTATTATATGTTAAAAATGTTTAATTGTCAAATAGTGAATTTGTACCAGTGTATTTAATGTACATCATCTTTGGATACGATAAATATTTTTATGAACATTACTGATATAAATGAAACATGGGGTGCAAAGATTGAATTTGAAGACCCAATGGATTTCTTCAAACAGGATAAGTCACATATGCGTGAGTTATTGTATGAAAAAAAATTATTAGTTTTTAAAAAAATGACCTTTACTGAATTAGACTATGCAAAATTTGCGTATTATTTTGGTAAACCTTGGGAACAAAAAAACTATGCTTATAGTCATGAACGCAGTGATATATTAACTGAAAACAATAAAAAATTTGTAATAACCTCATTTAGCAATATCATAATTAGCACTAAAAAGATTCCATCTGACATAATGCCATGGCATGCTGATATTCCTAATGCTGATATAGACCATTGCTTCCCACATAGAGCATTATGGATTGTTAAAAACCCTAATGCATCTAACTCAGGACATACATTTTGGCTCAATATTGAGGACGGAATTGATTACCTTAGTGATGAACTAAAAGATTTATCACATCGTATCACTGTGTTACAACAAAGTTGGTATTCACCTGGTACTGATGAAAAATTATTTGATTTTATTAAAGTACATCCAGTTACTAGGAAAAAATCTTTAAGACTCAATTATTATGTAAGACCAGGACACTCTGGTGCTTGGATTAAAAAAGTATATATCGATGGAGTTGAACAAGCTGATTGCAGTTTAATACAAACATACATCGATTACTTGTTACAATTCCCTGAACTGTATATAGAACATGTTTGGGAGACATATGATATAGCAATTTATGATAACTATTCATTCATTCACGGACGCACTGCATTACAATTCAATGAAGAAGAAGGCAATGAACGAAAATTTCATAGAATTAATATAGATCATATGTCTGATGAAAATTTCATTAATCAAAATATCTGATTTTGACCTTCAATTTCAACATCAACTATTAAGTGAATTCTATACTCAGTACCATTATTTTCTAACATATGCGGCTTTCTGTTGTTCAGTCTGCTTAACATTTTGTAGGGCATATGTTCATACACATGATCTCCACCACTAAACAATACCTGTTCATTGGTTTTTAAAGGTACATGAAATCTTGAATATACTTCAAAGTATTCAAAAGGATCAATGTGTAAACCTATAGTACTCTTTTCCTCTAACCTCACTATCATAATCCTACCCATTCGCTTGCCGTTTACTTTTTCAAATATCCATTTAGCTAAATTATACGATGATGGGAACGCAGATACTTGCTTATCTACGCAATCTATTATTTTACAATAATCTTTTAGTTCTTTAGGTGGGTTATTAATATCTATTTTATGACTACGAAGGTGTATTGATGTACTAGTATTAAATACTTTACTATTTCTCGACAGATCATTTATACTTGACCAATCTATCGTTGATATTTCATTTAGTGCCGGCATGAAAATTTCGTCTGGCACCTCTCCTAGAATTTGTACTAACATGCGAATATTTATGCGAGTTATTTTTAGCTTGTTCTTTTATAGATTAAATACTGAATGACTCCGTTAGACATATTATATACCCCATTAGATGTTCCACCCGTTCCAAAATGCATTATACTGGACATCTGAAAAAATTAGACTATTTAAATAATCTGGTGGATGATGCAAGGATCGAACTTGCGACCTACTCCATGTCACGGAGTTATTCTACCGCTGAAATAATCATCCGAATTATTTGGTGCCGCTGCTTGGATTCGAACCAAGATAACTTCCTTAGAATGGAGTTTGATGTTGCTGACTGTATCCTTTACAGGATAACCTTTTATAAGCGTCCTACCATTAGACGACAGCGGCATATATAACAGGATAGCAAGTTTACGGATTCGAACCGTTAAGTTTCTTTTTCAGAGAAATTGTGAACCAATCACATTATTGTTTGCTGTGGCTATCCTAAAACTGGCAGAGGGTATAGGAATCGAACCTATGACAGCGGAATCAAAATCCGCGGTTATACCATTTAACTAACCCCCAACAAATTTGGCTGCGTGTTTTTGTCATTCTCATTGAGGCTTGAACGCAAGTTCCTCAAATCAGTTGCAACACAACTTGGTGCCTTCGACAAGAATCGAACTTGTGATAACCGCTTATCAAGCGGACGTTATACCGTTTAACTACAAAGGCTTTTTATGAATTCATGTGTCAATTCATGTTCCAATAAAACAATGACTCTGACTGTGTTTTGTTCTTTTACTTTTTCTATCTTGGTCGTATCAAGTTTTGCTTTGTACGAATTTTTTGGATCTAGATACAAGTCGTATTCCGGAAGATAAAAATCTGCGAAATAATTCCTACCATCATACTTTAATGCTGGCGGTCTAATCCACTGTATTCCTAACTCATTCAGTAATACACTACATTTTAATTCAAATGTACTTTGTAGACAAACTTCCTTACCAAACGAATCTAATACATGAAACTTCTTGCTTCTTCCTGCATTTGGCTGATATCCACCCAGACCTTTATCTTTAGCAATCACTGATAGATGAGCCTTTTGTTCATCAGTGAGATACCTCGGGTTGGAGGTCGCAGTCTTTGATATTGATTTAGCCATAACACTAACTCTAGTATCAGCTTCGGCAGTTAAACCTTTATTCCAAGCTGTTCTTCCGAAGTTGCCAGGAAATTGCACTTGTGTCTTTATCCCGGGACATTTTTCTCCATGACTTCTGGATAGTTGACTTGTTGTTGTTTCTTGTTTACACTTGATACAAGAGCACATTATTTGATATTTGGAAGACATACAATACCTCTTTGTATTATTTATCTTACAGATCAAGAAAGTGCTTATTTTCTGAGTTATTTATTTGGTGGATGTAAGTAGATTCGAACTACTGACCTGCTCCGTATGAAGGAGATGCACTACCGCTGTGCTATACATCCATATGCTTGGGGTGTCACACGGGGAACGATCCCGTACTACCAGTTTCACAGACTAGGGTGCGAACCTCTACACTAGTGACACCATAAAATTGTTTGGAGGAAAGCAGAGGAGTCGAACCCCATCCCATTCTTCATGAGAACCTAGTTTTCAAGACTAGTCGCCGGACCATCCCGACTGCATTACTTTCCATTTGTTTGGTGCAACCTCCAGGGATCGAACCTGGTTCACCGGTGCTTCAAACCGGCGCTATGACCACATCAGCTAAAGTTGCATTATAAGGCGGGAGCCTAACTATCTTGTTGTTAGCAAGCCTCACTAGATTGTCTCGAATAAGAGAGTTTATACTACCTTGTAATCGTGTGCGGTGTCACACAGCCGACCAAAACTGTGCTAGATTACTGGGGACTCAATCTTACCGTCTATCCCAAAACTGGTTCCTCCACCAGGTTACGATCCTGGGTCTTTCGATTATCGGTCAAATGCTCTACCATTGAGCTATAGAGGAATATAAAACAGGATGCATTTTTACGGTTTTGATTAAAAGTCAAATGTATAAAAATTTGCTGTTAGCATCCTAAAGCTGGTACCCCCGGTCAGATTTGAACTGACATATCATACTCCTCTGTTTGAGAGAGGCGACTTTACCAATTTGTCCACAGGGGCAATTATATTTTTGTATCTACATGACGACCTTTAGTATTAGTGGGTTCTACTTTCCCAGTCTCATCATAAAGGTATTGTACGACCTCTGTAACTTTTTTGTGAGAAACAGGATCTTCAAGTGTTGTATACACAGTGGTGCGATGCTTGTGATTAACCGCATCTATTGTATTGTGTATTGATTGAACTATCATGTAGTATTTATGATACCATATAGAAACACACTCAATATTCTTATACGCCCGTGCCTTGCAAGCCGTTAAAATATAAGCGAATGTGTTTTTATATGGTTCTGCCGACCAAGCAGTAGAGCGGTAATGATTCCAGCGATCACCCGGCAGTCTAGACCGGGCACCAACAGCACACCTTGCTCTTACCATATAGAAACACACTACTTGAACCTATGTTTCTCATCGTGTCCACACAGGCGGAATGTGTTTTTATATGGTTTGTAATGTTGACTACCTTAGTGGCCCACAGTCACGTTTGTCCACTCGCTTCTAGGTCGCATTTCTGCCATTACATACCATATAGAAACACACTCCCGGAGACGCATTACCTCCCCGTACCGAAGTATTATGAATTCGAATGTGTTTTTATATGGTAGGGGTTTTATGAGTTGATGCATAAATAAGTGTATGCCTAATTATACAACATTTACATGTTCTTGCATAGTCTGCAAACAACCAAAAACCTCAAAAGGTATTCATTCTCATTATCTCATTTCTCATACAGAAGAAGGACGAGTAAGAAATCGTAAAAATCGTCTTGCTGGTGGATTATTAGGTTCTGAAATTGCTAAACAAAATGCACAGCAAATTCAAAATCAATATTTAGAAAATCCTAACAAATGCAAACAGTGCGATGTCTCTCTTACATACGATCAGCGTCATAATAAATTCTGTTCAACATCCTGTTCGGCAAGTTTTTACAACAAGGATCGAAAAGGTGTTGCTCTAGATGCTACTGTGAAACAAAAGATTTCAGATAGTGTTAAAAAGTTTAATCTAGAAAATCCTTACACCAAATCAAAACAGATGTTTAGCAGACTATCGTATTGTTGTATATGCAACTCTGTCATACAAAACAAAATTGTTAAAACTTGTTCTTCTAAATGCAAGTCAGTGCTGTTATCAAACAACATGTCCGATAGAATCAAACAAAACAGAAGAAGTAATTATCGCAGAGATAAAAGATCTTATCTCGAAGAATCATTTGAAACTTGGTTGTTGGATAATAACATTTCTCTAAAATATGAAACTGAATACACTATTAAAAATCATATTACACAGAAATGGTATTTCGTGGATTTCTACTTTCCCGAAATAAATCTTATAGTTGAACTTGACGGGAAACAGCACGAAAAACCTAAACACAAAGAAGCAGACAAACTTCGTGATGAATACATCGCTACTAATCTAAACTTAAATGTTTTTAGAATTTCTTATGATGAATATCAAGCTGGTTCTAAAATAAACGAATTACTAAAATTATTGGTGAGGCAGGTGGGGTTCGAACCCACAAGGAGATTTCTCTCGCCAGATTAAAAGTCTGGTACCGCAGCCACTTCGGTGTCTGCCCCATAATATGGTCCCACACCACGGTAACGATCCGTGTTTTACCGGTTAAGAGCCGGTTACATCACCTTAATGTTTGTGAGGGATAAGCAGTATTAGAATTTTCTTTTACGTGCCATCCCTAGACCAATACGGGATCTAGAGCGACACTATCGTTTACCTGTCGGTTTCATGTCGTTTCCTTTTCGTTAAGTTTGTAGTGTAACACCACTACGATTTATTGTCAAATCTTTTTAGGTTCTACTGTTTTGCGTAGCGAGTCCTTCTTAACAAGACACTCACGCTTATTTTCAAACCTAAACACTCTAAGATACTCTACTCCATCGATCATCTGAATATCTTTCAAATCTTTGCAGAAGAATTTCTCTTTGTTTCTCATGTTTTCAAAATATGTAATTTTCATAATATTCTCCTTTATGTTTGGTGTTCATTATCTTAGTAATAGTTTCTTTCAATAGATGAACTTCTCCATATATCAGATTAACGAGCAGCGTCACTTTGTCAAGTTTTTCTTGTTGATCCTTAATACAGAACTTATTTTTTGGATCAACATATAAGTCTACCTCAGGTAGATAAAAGTCAGGAAAATATTTTCTTGACTTACCAGTACTATCTTCCCACTTGATAGATTTCTTAGGTCTTATATATTGAATATTGTTGTGGTCAAACCACTGAGCAAGATTGGCTTCCCAAGAGGAATCATACATTTCATTATTGTATACAGTTTTGTTTCCGGCTCTATTTTTTCTTTTTATAAAGAGAAAACATTCTTCTGAACATGTAGTATATTGCGGTTTATCCCTTGATGCTAAGTAATCTACACCACACGCTGTGCATTTTCTAGGTGTCAACTTACAATAAGGACCTTGATATTTACTACCTCGTTTAACTGCCTCACCGACTAATGCTTTATCCATTTTTGCGGCGGTCGCTTTTACGGAAGCACCCCTTTTCAGATTGGTTTCCTTTGTAAAAACTCTAGCATTAGCACACTTCCTAGAACAAAATATTCCAGGTTTTTCATGCAGTGTTTGACATTTTGGGCATATTTTCATAATTGAACCTCTACATTAGTATTTAGCATAATAATGTAGAAATCAATTATTTGGTACCGCGTGCCTGAGTTGAACAGACGTTCCAAGTTTCGTAGACTTGTGTATTTTCCACTATACTAACGCGGTATTAAATTTTGGTACTCAGTACGGGAATCGAACCCGTCTTTACAACTTGAAAGGCTGTCGTCCTTACCGATAGACGAACTGAGTATAAATTTGGTGCTCCATGACAGACTTGAACTGCCTTCTACGGACTACAAAACCGTTATTCTACCACGTGAACTAATAGAGCATATAAAACAGGATCACTTTTATTGGCGGATGCTCTACCACTGAGCTACAATTAAGGTGGGATTCGAACCCACGACAGTCTGCTTGGATTAAAGTTTGCTGAACTGATCCTAAAACTGGTGGAAGCCGAGGGAGTTGAACCCTTCTAGTCAGCAATCTTGCAAGGATCACCCGTAGCCCGCTACTGCCCCCATTAAATTATTTGGTGGAACCCTAAGGAATCGAACCTCTTGCCAACCACCCACCTTATCATGGCTACGATTTTACAGACCGCAAGCGGGGAAGGGCTCCATTAAATTGTTGGTACACCGTATGGGTTTTGATCCCATCTCAATAGTTTGAAGGACTATCGGCCACTCCAGCTGCCTCACGGTGTGTATATTGGTCTCCGTACTAGGATTCGAACCTAGACCACTCGGCCCCAAACCGAGTACGCTGCCTGATAACGCTTTACAGAGATAAAATTGGTGCGGGGTAAGGGAGTCGAACCCTTGACTAAACGTTGGCAACGTCTGATTTTACCGTTAAACTAACCACGCTAAATATTAAAATGAAAAAACTATTTCTTGCCATTCTTTGTGCGATCTCTACATTAGCAAACGCAGGTGAATGGTCCAGTGACGATGAAAAATTGTATATAGCCAGTCAAATAGCCATCGTAGCTGACTGGAGTACAACAAGATATGCCGCAAGAAATAACTTTTCAACCGGAATATATGAAACTAATTTTATATTAGGTCATCATCCTAGTGTTGGTAAAGTTGACTTATATTGTATTGCTTTACTAGCAACTAATCACTTAATTGCCGATGCTCTACCGGACGAATATCGCACTTATTATTTTACATTTAGACTAGTATCACATGGAGGTGCAAGTATGCACAACATGGAGCTAGGCTGGAAAATGCAATTTTAATTTGGCAGAGGTGACTGGATTCGAACCAGTGATCACGATTTCAAAGACCGTTGCCTTAGGCCAGACTAGGCGACACCCCAACATAAACTGGCACCGTAGACGGGAATCGGACCCGCCGCATCTTGATAGACAGTCAAGTATCACCCCCAGGTGGACTCTACGGTATAAATTGTTTGGCTCCGTATCTGGGTAACGATCCCAGCTAGTCATTGATTAACAGTTAAGTCCGTGCACCATGCTCGAATTCTACGGAATAAAATTACATTCTAAAACACACTAAGTTACTTAGGCCGCAATCGGGGCCATTGTTCGCAAAGTATGTTTTAGAATGCCGTGTATTATTACACGACATGATAGGGTTGATACCCTACCCAGTGATTTTACAATCTGCGTTATCGCCACAGACTTCATCCTACTGTCCGCCCATTCTATACATTTTGCGCTGTATTACGGCTCTCGTTGCCTATTCACGCTGCCTATCATTTTACCTTATATAGTATCTGATAGACTTTTGCTCGTTGTAACTTATTAGCTAACAACTGTGCAAACTGTTCTTTTGACAAAACATGATCAGTAAACCAATCATTCTTTTTTTCAGAAGAACCCGATTCTATTACACTTTTCATTTACTGTCAAATTCCTTTGTTGTATTTTAGAGACACATAAACAAAAACCCCTGAGAACTTTTTAGTTTCCCAGGGGTTTCATAATCTTTTTAGAGTTGATACTTTAGTATCGTTCTCCTTCTATGAAACTCCCTGGTAATCCCTCATCATTATATGATGTGCGAATACTCGGTGCAGACATATTACCCGCAAAGGCTAACACTGGTGTCTGAGAGGCTATCTGCCACTGACCCGTATGTTTTAGCGATTGACAAGTAAAGTTTTTCATAGTAAAGTTATTTAGTCCTGGTTAAAAATTTCTGCAAATAAGCACTGTTTTTTATGCCTTTCCGCAATTCATGTATGTATTGTAGCACTGTCTCCAATTATTGTCAACAATTTTTTCAACAATGTTCCCAAAACACAAAAATTCTTGTTGAGTCAATTTCTCAACCCATGCTGAAGTGTAACATAGTTAGGAATTAATGTCAACACCTTGTTGGTTACCGATCAATTCTAGCACCTTATCGAAGGTTGGTCTGACACCGTTGTAAAAACAAGTGATGCTCACACAGTATCTAGGCACATCACCGGTATAGTCAACCAAGTGAGGAACACTGGCGTTGATCAATGTAGTTTTATTCTGAACAACTGTTCTAGCAACTTCTATGCAACTAGACTTTGCCATTCTGAGGTATTGATTGCCGTGTTCAGTTGCAAACTTAATTGTTTTGATATTGTCTCTCTTTGGTTGCATCCAAACCATTTCACCTACGCCTGTTGCCCAGTTAAATTTAGGAACATCGCCTTGTGTACCGTCACCATCAATGTGCAGGTATGTGCCTGTGTGTAGTCCGGGAGGTGTCACAAATAACTCGCATACAGGAATAGTTAAACCTAAGGAGTCGGCCCAAATAGCAATGTTATCAGGTAGAGGTATTTGATAAATTTTTACCTGATCTTCTATCGGAAAGTCTTTATACTGACTAAAATCTACTGATAAGTCATTGATTATTTTATAGTATATCATTGAAATTTAGGTAAAAATCTCGGTAGCTTCAGCCCAAGAAAAAAAGCGACCTCTTCTTTTCAATGGTGTTAAGCTAAAGCAATAGCGTGGCTCATCAATGTTAACAACATCATGTGGGGTGGCAGCATTGACCATAAGTGTGCCTCCGCCTGTGAACGATTCAACTTCTTGCATACCATTATAGCTATCATAATATTCATATGGTAAATTCAAATCAGTTCTCATATGTTCGGTTGGCGTTAATTTTTCAGCAGATTCAAATACTCTCATCGTTCCTCCACCATATATCCAATTTACCTTAGGAAAATCAGTGACATTTCTAAAATCAACATGCAATGGTGAACTTCCACCAGTAGGATATACCAATGAACTAAAATGCCCTAGTAATAGACCTTTTGATTTTAACCAATCATTTACTATGTCATATGTCTCATCGTCTATTTTACAATTTGTAAATGCCTGGCCAGGTTTAGTGGTAAAGTTAAAGTTTGGTGTAACCTTTGGCAAATCTTGTAAAATTTTTATGTATGTCATAGCTCTACTAATGAATATCTTTGTTCAACATAGTTAATAATCTTTGTTGTAGGTTGTGGATATGTTCTTGGATAGTCATAATCAGGGAAAATAGTCTTTACAGTAATTTGATGTTTATTCCAATTTTTTGCAAATGTCCTACAATGCGCTTTCCACAATCTATCTGTATAGCTATTTATATTGAAAGTAGTCATCCCAAACTTATATTTCTTGCGTTGCATCAACATTTGTTCAGGAATACAGAATGAACTAAGCAATCCAACTGATTCATATCCGCTATCAAGGACAACAAAACTCCTAGCACCTAAAATACATGTATCTTCATTATACCCATAAGTCAGACTGAGTGCTATAATTTCATCATCTTTATCAAAGACCATACTTATATAAGCGTCCGGTTCAGCAAGTTTTTTCCAAATACTTGCTGGCGAATCCTTAAATTCTTCTAAGTAGTTTTGATCACGATTTGGATATTTGCTATCTAGTCTAGCAATTGATCTTTTATACTTATCCATATAGAGAGAAAGGAATTCATCTGACGAAACAATAGTGTGATTTAAAGAGGTGAACATATTTTATCTATTAGTTGTTTGTCCGTGTCGCACAAGCGGTCGTAGCTACTAGGAAACTTTTTTTGACATGCAGAATTTATTGTTGGCAAATCTTCATACTTGATGATTGACAAATTTAATTCTTTAGCCTTAACATGTGATGCCTCAACTTCATCTTTAAATTGATTCATGATTATAGGATCAACAATAGAATATTCAAATCTTTCATTATCTGATTCTGTCATATGAGTGATGTCACCTAAGCAATATTTTCTACCGGCAGCATATATGTAAACTCCAGTGTAAACTGCTATAGCATAACTAGAAATCTGTTCTTTTATATTTCTAGTTATATAGTGAACTTCGTCCGACAGACTAATTAATCTATTAATCCATTCAACTGGTAATCTATGAATGTGTTCGTGTATAAGAAAATCCATCTTAGAAGTTTCTAAGAACTTGCAAAATATATCAAATTCTGTTTCAATATCAAATCTTCGTTTACTATATTCTCTATTAACAGTGTCATCATCATTAAACTTTAAATAATAGGAACCATCAACATAGCCATCTACTGATAATGTATATTCTTCGTGTTCTAATACATAACGATCATTAAATAATTTTAACATCCACTCTTGTAAAACAATAACCTCAGCATTATACCCAACGGTCTTTCTGAGTGTTTCAGTGTAATGTGTGCTTCCTGATCTAGGAGTTGATAATACTAGTTTTATCATATCACTCCCATAAAATGTAATCTATGGTAGTTTGAACAATTCATAAAAGTATGTTCTTCCTTTGTGTTTACTAGATAAACACCACCACATGGTAGATGTTCTATTATGCCCTTTTTAAATACAAAATAACAGTTAACATTAGTGATTAACGGTATGTGAATTCTATATTCCATATCTCTATGCATACTATAACATGAGTATGGTGGAACCCACATTAATCTTGTTCTTGTCAATTGATACTTGTTAATCAATTCTTCAAATATGGTATCTTTAAAATAGGGATTGATGTTATTGTATAATTTTTCATTACCACGCAATTTGCCAACTGCACTACTCCAAGGATCTTCGTCATCCTTATACTGCAAGCTTGTTTGTCTTTTTAAATTGTCATTTATTTTTACTTGCTTATCCATGGTTTCATACCATACGATATCTTTTTCCAATTCTTGATATTTAGATAGTATATCGGTTATGTCAATAGTGTCAATTTCTTTTATCATAGCACTATTTAATGCCAATAACCATGTATCTAGTGAATCCCCATGTATCATACTGAAAATCTTTCTTACCAGTATAATTAATTTTAGACAATGGATATGTTGCCATGAACTCACTCAATGATTTTGAATGTACATGATGATCATCATGTGGCATGTTATTACCCTGCAATATAACTCTAGTACCATTTGGGATAAAATTAAACCAATCTAGTGTTTCAAAGTGTTCAGTTGATGTATTGATGATTAGGTCATAATCACCATCGAATGGTGTATTACAATCTTTGGTATATGCTTTAAATTTCCAATTTTGAAACACCCAGTTGTTGTTAATCATATCTGCGATTGATTCACATTCTGGATCAATGTCAAAACTTTTAATGTTGTTGACTTGAAACTTACCTCTAGATAGTAACAAGAATGCGGTAATGCCATACCACCCACCGTAAATATGAGTGATATGGCTTGACCAATTTAGATTTTCTAATTCTTCACATAACCATAATTTACTAGCAATCTGACCATTAGAAAATGCATCATGATTTATCATGCTTTATGCCATTGCTTCGTAATCTTCTTTTCCGCAACCGCATTCAGGGCATTCAAAATTCTCTGGCAATTCGTCCCACTTGCCTTCTGTTTCTTCGTCATGTACATGACCACATACGATACAAATATAATCCATTATCGTGCCTCCACTTGGTTTAGTTCATCCAACTTACTTTGATATGCTTCTGCATGGCGCTTTTCTATTTTAGATAGTGCAGAGAATCGTTTTTCAGCTTTGGTTAATAGTTCTTTGAACTGAGATGCATGTTCTTTGCTTTCTGCAATTTGCATATTAGCTTCGTTAGCAAAAACCAAATTACCTTCAAATTCTGCTGTTTGTTTGAAGTTTGGATACATGGTAGTGAACTCGTATGTTTCACCATCAATTGCCATTTGCAAGCATTCTTGTGTTGTTGGCTTTTTTATCATTAGCTCTAAGTGACCCCAAGAATGTAGTAACTCTTGGTCTGCGGTATGTTCAAAATGTTTTGCAATTTCTTCATACCCTTCTTCTCTAGCAATTTTAGCAAAATAGCGATACTTGGTATGTGCTTGACTCTCACCGGCGAACGCATCTTGCAAGTTTTGCATTGTTTGTGACATAATTTTCTCCTTGTGTGTCTGTGAGTATATACTACTCAATCATATTTATCTATATGTTTTGGTCAATCTTCCTGTGTGCCTAGTCCATTACTGTGTCTATCAGAAAGCTTTTCTGTATCTTGGAATATTCTTTTTTCCTGTGCAGTTAATTTATCTTTATGAGTCTTACGAGGATTACCGCATAGATAACATTCTGGATTACCACAATCCATAGCATGATGCTTTGCTAGTCTATGTGGTTCTTTTTCATCACGACTTTTGTATCCAGGAATGTTGTGTTGTTTAGCAATCTTTAATTGCTTTTTAATAGCATTTTCATCCTGCTGTAGTCGCTTACTATGTTTAAATTTGTCTTGATCAGTACTCACTTTGATACCTTATTTGTTTTGTTTAGGAATAATGTTCTTTGATGGTGAAGCAGATGTAGGATTTTGTAGTTGTGATGTTCTGGTGTTTTCTGGTCTATTCCAAGTTGTTAATTTTGAACCATTCTTTTCTACAAATTGTTCAAGCAATTTTCTTCCAGTTCCTATATGTTTTAAGTTTGCCATATATTAAAATATCAATCTATAATTTTTATACCGTTCTATACACTCAATTGCATACTCTCCCTCAACCACAGGTACTAGATTTTTAGGTTGAGTAACTTCTTCAGGAATGCATAATACATTTGGTACTGATGAATCGCCAAACGGTTTTATCTCTGTCCTTGGTTTAAATGTATCAGTCAATGGATCAGTTTTACTAATAACCCAATATTGCTTATAACCCTTTTGCTTCATGAAACTAACACATTCAGCCCATACATCTACATCCATTGCTTCATAAAGTATGACGGGTTTAAATTTGTCAATTGTCTTTTCAGCACCACGCAGTACTCTCATCTCATTACCCTCTACATCAATCTTAATCAATGTGCATCCGGATAAACTAAGATTATCTAATACAATAGAAGGAGTTGTTATAGTTGGTAGTTCATCATTGTCTGGAATTTTTACTTCACCGTAATTTTGTATTACAGTTTCATCAAAGTCTGTTAGTGTAATATCATCAGAGGTATCACTTATGGCAGCATTAATTAATGCAATATCATTGTAGTTTTGACAATTATATGATGCTACTGCAAAATGCTTTGGGTGCGGTTCAAAACCCAAACATTTACAATTCGTATTCTTGTGTACACCTAATATATGATAACCAATATTTGTACCAACATCAATATAAAGAGAATCTTTGTCTAAAAAATTAGACATGATTTCTACTTCAGCATGGCAATATTCACCATATAAGCGTAATGCATAACTAATTACAACATCGTTTTTGTATACTGCTAATGTACCTACTCTAGTTTCCGTGCCAACTAAATTTGGTTTTAATTTTTCAAATAAATTAGATAATTGTACTGTTTTGTCTTCGGTGATAGTTGGTTCACTCATTATATTAGGTCCTCTGAATTACTTATCACTATCCATCCTAATCTTAACAAATCTTGTTTTATTTCTTCAGTTACATGACTCTCACCTACATATGATTTTATTTTCAAATAATGTTCCTGATCTTCTTTGGTCAGTTGATGGAATTGTTCGTCTTCCATGTCTTCACTATTCTTGATACCACTGCAATACCAATCTATGTAGTCACCTTGTTCACGCATATCAGCGATGATACCACCGGCATGACGCCAACTACAGCTCCATCGTTTCTCGGTTAGTAATGGCCAAACATCATTCTTAGTAAAGTCATTATTGCACAATGCCGCATACAAGTGCTGTGCATAAGTATCGTCACCTTTTACTTTATCAAGAATCCACTGAGTGGATCGCAAATCGTACTCCATGTTGTCGGTCTGCCATTCGATTGATGCTTCTAACTCTGCTTTCTGTTGGGCATGACTTTTGTAAAAATCAATCATATCCTCAGCCTCTTCGGCGGTTTTTCTACCCTCTTCAACTGCCTTGAGTTGATTTTCAATACTAAACGATCCTCGTTCTGGACTTTTACTAAGTAACATATTATTTTGACCTTGTATTAGAATAGAAAACATGGTTACCAATTTTAGCTACTTGCTTATATGGCCATAATGGATCAATGTATATTGAGTGGAAGAACAATGCTGTCTTTGGAATAACATTCTTATACATTCCCATAATCATAACTTCATATGCCACAGCTTCAGCTTGCTTATACTTTAAACTGTCTTTATTTGGATCAATTGCATTAGCACATACCCAACTAAACTGACATACTGTATTTTGTTTTACCAGTGTTTTTTGATAGATAACTTTGCACGGGGTTTCAGCAAAACCTTGGTTGACTCTATTCAATACAACTCTTGCAATTGCCGCTTGTCCAGAACGAATTTCTGAACCAGCTTCATAATATATATTCTTTGCCATGCATGCCAATTGTCTTAACTGAGATTTTGTTAAGTTAATGGCGGTAGGTAATACATTAGTATTCATTGGTTGAGTTGGCAAAGGAAAAGCCATGATTGTAAAAAACATCATGGAGAATAGTATTATTTTATTTTTTAACGATAAAATCATAATTTCCTTTCTTCGTAGCAGTATACTACAAAGTTAATTTGTGACCAACAGTTTTGGTCACTGTACCCAACAGTCACAATTACATAGTACTACATTGTCAATAGCTTGTGGTACTGTATATTGTGAAGTTGGTAATGTACTTGATGCAACAACCGGAATTAGTTGTTTTGGTATCAAGTTTTGATAAGGTGATCCCGCTAGACTTCCGGGTACAACTGACATGCCTGTACTCATTGGTTGATTATTTATAATATACTTTTGAGTAGTAGTGTTAACATAACCCAATGCATTATTGGGGTATGCAGGTGCAGAATTTGCTAGTACACCATTACCAATCCATTCAAATTGTTGTTCGGGTGGTATAGTAGCTGATATGTTGTCATCCAATGGTATGCCTGCAATATTCAATCTTGTTTGATTTCTTGAGGATCTCATTAGTCCTATAATACTTTGTCCAGTAACATTGGATACATCACTTATAGCTTCCAATGTTTGTGCTGCCATATTTGGGAATGTGTCGGCTGCAAACTTAGAAGTAATAGTATCTACAAAACTATATATGACATTTGGATATGAATTAATAGTAAGTCTAGGTGAGGGTAATGTGTTATATCCCATAACTCTAGCCTGTTGTTCTATGCCTAATTGTGTTCCTGTGTTAGACCATAGTGTGTTTAAATCTGCCGACTGTGTTGGATACTTTGAAAGTATATTGGCTATCTCACTATTAGCAAAATCAATCTGTGCTTGTATTTGAACATCGCCACCTGTCTGTGTGGCAGTATATAAATTATCATATATAGTAGCTAGTGCAGATGTTTGTAACTGTTGTATGCTAGTTTGTATTTGCATCCAAGGATAAGGTAAACCTGACATACATCCAAAGAAATTACTATAAGTATATGTACCATATGGCCCACTACCTATAGCAATCATAGAAAGACCATTTTGTGCTTGGTCAGTATTGGTAGGCAGATTAGTACCATTGATTAGATTTAAGTTTTGCGTAGTCTCAATTGAATTGACTACTTGTGCAAACTTCTCTATAGGAACATTACTAATATTCTTTATCTGTTGCATAGACATACTAAATGCACCGCTAGCAGTAGCTATGTCTGATGGTAGTATATTATACAAATAGCTACCAAATCCTTTAGGTAAAGCTTGTATAGTTGTAGTTGTACTAGCACTAGTACTTGGTGTACCAGGTGGAATGATAGTTCCAATCTGATCCATTATTGCAGGACTAGTCAGTGCCGCAGTAACAGAATTGTCTGTGTATATCGTGTAATATGTTTTGCTATTAGTTGGCAAATTTAATACAGCGTTATAAACTGGAACAGTGATTGACTGATAACTATTAGGGAACAGTTTCTTTACATTTAATAAATCAGCTAATGTGTTAAGTCCAACAGTATTACAATTTAATGGTATTAATATCTGTGCTAAGTCAACACCAGTGATTATTAAAAATGCAGCATAGATTTTCTGTTGCTGGCTAGTAGTAACACGAACATTGTTTGAAACCTGATCAATATCAACATTAGTCAATCCAGTTGCTAATAATGCTAATGTTAGTGATGGTGTTATAGCATTATACCTTTTTAATGTTGCTAATAGATTAGAGGGAAAACCAAATGTACTAATTGTAGATAGGTCTAATGCTTTGCCTAAATTAATTAAATCTTGACCAAATTCAAATGTTGATAAACTTACACCTGATACATCACTAGATATCAAGTCATCCATGTTACTGTATGTACCTTGCAAGAATGACAATGAATTCTGCATACTCATAATAGCACTATTTGAAGTGTCTATGAATGCTGATGCTGATATAAAGCTACCTAAGAAGTCAGTATATTTACCATCAATACTTAAAGTACTATTGTAATTAAATTCGTCATATGCTTGCCATGGGAATAATCTAACATATCCATAACTTGCAATTTGACCTGTGTAACTAGCTCCGCCCCAACCAGGACTACCTGTATAAGTATAGCTAGGTGGTATCGTATTTCCAAGTGCAGGAATAGTTGTTCTACCTATACTAATCAAATTACTATAAGTTGTACTTGTGATATCACCATTGTTAAATAATACCCATCCTGCACGAATAGCGGAGGTTAATTTATTTAAAACAGTTTCTGATATTAGACTACCATATGTATAATTGTCTATTGCTGTACTTGAGCCAACATAGCCAGCAGTAGTTTGGTTAATAGCTAAACCTTGTGTTGCTAATAATCCACTAAGTGCATTAACACCTAATGGACTTTGTTTTCCAGTATTACTCATGGTACGAACACATCCTCACTACCTTGTACAATAGAATGACCGCAGCTATTACCTGACCCCACTCTAAGAACTTGACTACCTTCAGCAAATACTGTTGGACTTGCATCAGTTGTATGTGCTGCTTGGTGCGGTGGATGACTACTACGGTTCCAGGGTGCATGCGGAGTCATTTGACTATCATGTAAGCCGACTGGGATTCCGTTACAAAAAACCGTTGCGGCACCACGCATAATTGCGCCACCTTCTTGATTTGTATCACCCAATCTGCTTAGTCCTGCCATATTATCCCAAGATTAGTTTTTTATCCGGTACCTTAATACCAGTTGTTGCTTCTAAATACTTCATTCTGATGCTATCATCAGTTTCAGCATAAATGGCAATACTATTAGTATTTAGCTTAAATGTACCCTTCGGATCTGCTGTAAATACGCTAGGAATCATTTGCATGCCTTGCTGAGAAGGAGCAATAGATACAGGTTCTTCAATTTGAATGTAATCGTTTGTTGTTTCAATTACCTTTGTAATTAGTTCTTCACCTGAGTTAAGTTTAAGTGTATATACTGTATTTGGTTCTAATTGCATTATGCGCTTTCTGTTAATTTTTGTTTGAGTTCATTAAACCCACCCACAAGTTCTCCGTCTAAAAAGATTTGTGGAACTGTTCTGGCTGTTGGTACAGCTTCTAATAATTCTTCTTTAGTGTATCCATCACCGATTTTCTTTTCTTCAAATGGAATACCTTTTTGAGTTAGTAGTGCCTTTGCTTGTTCGCAATAAGGACAGTGGTAGCGTGACCAAATAATTGCTTTCATATTTTTCTCCTTCAATAATTGTAACATGAAAATCCATATTTGTTAACATATATGGACTAAATAGTAGTGTAGTTCGCGGAACTGGAATTCCCAACTACTCTAACGCTTTAAAGGAGCAATCAGCATGTCTATTTATTACGTATACGCCTATCTACGAAAAGATGGCACCCCTTATTACATTGGCAAAGGCTCAGGAAGACGAGCATTTCAGCCTCACCGCACAAAAGAAGGTGGAATTCACACCCCGATAGATAAATCTAGAATCATATTTTTAGAACAAAATTTAACTGAAATTGGTGCGTTCGCTTTGGAAAGACGTTACATTGAGTGGTATGGTCGAAAAGACCTGAACACTGGAATACTACACAACCGAACAGACGGTGGTGAGGGCGGTAGTGGGGCAGTCAGATCAATTGAGTTCCGCCAAAATGCCAGTAAATCTTTAAAGGGTAAGAAGAAAACTCCCGAACACATATCTAATGTAGTGGCTGCAAGATTAGCTAGTCCTAAGGCAAGAGGATATACTGCGTGGAATAAAGGTTTGCCCAACAAGATGAAGGGCAAACAACTGGGTCCTAAATACAAAGTAATATGTCCGCATTGCGGGTTAGAAGGTGGTTTCAATGCAATGAAAAGATATCACTTTGATAACTGCCGTCATATATTAGGCAATTCATTATAATCTAATGAGTCAGACATAACTCCTATCACGTAATTGGTACTCTCCGTTTCCTGAAGAGCAGATTGTTTCTTGCTAGTATCACTATGCTTGTTGAACCAAGGTATAGGTGTACTCTTTGGCGCAGTTGCTTGATACTTAATACCAATGTCTGCTAATGCGCCTTTTGCCGTATAGTCAACAAAGTCTTTCAGAACAGTTGCGTTCAATCCAATAACAGGACCCATCTTGAATAGATAGTCTGCCCATGCTTTTTCTTCACGGATAACATCCATGTAAAGTTGATAGACTTCCTGCTCACACTCATTTTTGATTGCTGCAAATCTTGGATCTTCTTTTACAACTTGATTGATAAGATAGGCTGTCCAACCCTTATGCAATAGTTCGTCTTGTAAAATTAAACTGATAATGTTACCATTACCAATAAAGATTTTGTTCTCAACCATTGCTAGGCTTGTAGCAAAACTTACCATGAATCTAAATGCTTCTAATGCATAACTTGCATGTAGCGCCATGTAGATTGCTTTGATGTGATCTTTTTCATCTACTGCATAACCATTGTCATTCAATTCTTTGCGGCAGTTTAGTCTATGTAAATAATCATAATATTTACCTACACTACTTGCCATATTAACAATCTCTTGTGTGTCGTGGATAGTATTGAATACATCTTTAGGCACATTGTAGATGTTGCGAATGATGTGACTGTAACTACGACTGTGAATGTTAGTTTCAAAGAATGTCCAGTTATAAACAAGTGCTTCTAGTTCAGGCAAACTAATAACAGGTGCAAACACTTGACTTGGACCACGACCTTGCAAACTGTCTAATGCAGTTTGACGCAATAGGTTGCTAGTGAAGATATGTTTAACTGCATCACTTGCTTCTTTGAAATCATTAGCATCTTTAGTAAGACTTACTTCTTCCGGTACCCAGAAGAAACCACGTGCTGTAGTTTCAAAGTTTGCAATCTTTTGATATTTGACTTCTTCAAACCGTTGAATGGTTACTGGACCTGCTGGGTCTAGAAACATCTTGCGATTAAGATAGTCGGTAGGTGTGTTTAGGTTATATTGTTGTTGGCTCATTGTTTATTTCTCATATAAATTTGATATATCTTCATGTGTTAACAAATGTTCGTTCCACACATTTCTATTTTGTACTACTGACTCTTTCAATAGTCTCCATGTCTTTTCTTGCTCAGTTTCTGTCCATTCAAAATGCAAACTGTTTAATGGCGGCCTGCCAGTTGACTCATCATATAAACTGCGATGCTGTATATATGATCTTAACCATATACGCTTTCCACTAGTTACTCTAATGGGCCACCATGCAAACTTAATATTTTCCACTGGCCAGTACTATCTTGCAAATATGCTCTAAGCGTTCAATGTGTTCGTAGGCACGCCATGGACTTGTATCAATAGCAACTACCCCATGCCCTTTGATACCCACAATATCATAAGCAATATTACCTCGAGCATCCAACTGCAAATTTTTATGACACTCATCGGCTAACTCTTGGCTAATAGGAGCAACATCGCCCACATTGGGTGCCACTTTAGTATAACGATTGAGTTCTGGAAAAGCATCGCTAATAGTACTAAGATCAATACCGGCATGCATGGCCGCAATACAATAAGTGGGATGCACATGAACAACCACACGAACTTCATCTTCGTGTTGTCCCATTTCTTTCTGTAGACCAAAGTGCAGAGGAATTTCTCCGCTGGGTTTTAAATTTCTACTGATATCGGTATACTCTAATTCTTTCCATGCGTATCCGTATACACCTGTACTATACCCACTATTGATCCATTTATCAATTTTTATCTTTTTAAATTGATCAGGTTGCATTGTTTGTTTACGCACACCGCTGGGTGTAATGTAAAAGTGATCACGGTCGTGATGACGAATACTTACATTGCCATCACGACTGGTAATCCAATTACGCTTGTATGCATCAACTAATATATCGCAAATAGTTTCTAGCATTTACTTCCCTATAATCCATGTTTTATTTTTTTTACTGTAACGGAACCAAAATACTTTTGATTCCAAATTCTTACCGTAATGTAATAGAAATCCAAAACTACTTTTATCTGTTAGTGGATAAAAGTTGAATCCGTTACGTACTTTCTCACCTTCTCGTCTGATGTATATCATAATTTCATCCATTCTTGGTCTTGTGTTGGAACCCAACCACTTCTAAAATACTTTACCATATTCATATATGGACCCACTTCTTTGCCATTTGTTTTCCAATCATATTTCTTATTCATTGTCAATCCATATAACTTACAGTATGATGGCTTTTCATTTGCTAACCATATTTCATAAATCTCATCGGCTCTTTTCCATAGTGCTAATGTAACATCAGTTGTTCTTGGATGTTTCCACGGTTTAACGCCAGCACACGGATTATTGCTTTTCATTCTCTCAGACATTGATTTTATTGTTTTATCTGAGAAATTTACTTTATTCTTATAACCTGTTTTTCCTTTATTCCACGTACCGTTTAGAGTTGACGGATTATTTGGACCACTCATATACTCGCTAAATCTTCTCTTTAACCATCCATACATTTTGTTGCCTTGGCGTTTAGGACCTACTCCGCTTGCGGTCATAAACATTGCAGCCCTTACTAATCCTATTTCATCTGGATATATTTTTACTAATAATTGATGACACACATAATGTTCTTCTGCTGTTAAATTGACTAAGTTAGATGAATCGTCAGTTCCACCCATACATCGCGGAATAATATGATGGCTTTCGGTGTATCCTTCAAATATTCTGTTTTTTCCTCGTTTAACGATACTGTCGTATATTTTTCGATAATCCATATAAGTCTCCTGCAAGTTTATTTATCACAACTTACAGAAAACTTATAATTTACAAGACTAGAGCTTGCAGGCAATACAATCCTCTTCGTCGTCAAAGTCAATTGGCTCCAACATTGTAGGAGCGTCTTCTGCCACTTGTTTGCTACCAGCTTTATTTATGAGTGAGTAATATAGTGTCTTTCCTCCCCAATAGTAGAAGTTCATCAAGTTCTTAGCAATCAATGTTGTAGGAACTTTTCTGTCAGGGAAGTGTGCAGGATTGTAGAATGTGTTAGTGCTGATACTTTGATCCACATATGCTTGAATGACAGCACTGGTCTTTAAGTATGCTTCACAATCAGTTTGATCCCACATTAGTTGATACTTGTTCTTTAGTTTGTGATACTCAGGAACAACTTGAACAAAACTACCTGCTTTACTTTCCTTGACACTAATTAAACTCATTGGCATTTCAATACCATTTGTAGAATTAATTACTACACTACTAGATTCTACAGGAGCTACAGCCATTTGTGTAGCGTTACGGACACCATAACTACGCATCAATGCTCGTAGACCTTCCCAGTTTAATTCTGGAGTGAAGTCTGCTAATTCATTGACACCATTTGCTCTGCGTTCCCAAGGGAAGATAGCTTGACCATAATATGTCTTATCACTGTGTTCGCAACGACCACGCTCTTGTGCCAATTCAACACTAGATTCAGTCAAATAGTATGCTTGATGTTCCATCCAGGCTTTGACATCTTGTAATGCATCTGGTGTGCCATATTTGTAACCACGCTTTGCATGCCAGTATGCTAAGTTAGTGATACCGATACCAATTGGACGAATCTCGTCATTACTTAATTTAGATTGAATGGATAAGAAGTCTTGGTAATCGAGTATATTGTTAAGACTGCGATGTAAAATGCGGCAGGCGCGGCGCATATCTTCTGGGTGCCTAAAACTCCCCCAATTGATCGAACCAAGAGTACAAAGAGAGATGCGTCCATCAGCATCATCAAGGCGCTTAAAAGATTTTGTGGGAAGAAGGATTTCGCAATTATGGACTAGTATATTGTCTGCAAAAAAACATTCAGTTTCTGGGACTGATAAATCGTATACATCTGTGGGTTTTACTTTAATTTTTTTAATTTTAATCATACTTTTATTCTTCCTAACACATATTCTGTATTGTGTTTACAAAATTCTTCTTCATTGATAACTCTTACATTTTGTACACCGTTGTTGTACCAACGATGTTTTGCTGAATGTTCTGCTGCAATTTTTCGCTGTTCGGGACTTCTATGATATGGATCATATTTTACAGTTAGATTCAAGTTTTCATTTGTTTCATTTATTAAGTTTTCTAGCGATCCAAATTTATTACCTATCCACGCTAATGATATTTTATTGAATTCTACAAATTCTTTTTTCATTGCGTCCTGCAATAAATGCAATTTTAGATAACCTTCTTGACAAGATTCAGAAACACATTTCCACATTCTTTCCCTTCGGTCTTGTGTCAGCTCCTTAAAGTTTGTATTTTTGGAACCTGACATATCTCTGGCAGATTTTCCCGGTAACCCTTTACTGTGGTGTATCCATTCTCCTGATATCACCTTAGGATGATCTACTGGAACAGAGCCTTGCTTTTCTCTAGAAACAGCATCAACCACTGGCATCATTCCAGTTCTTGCTTTACTAATACATTGGTTGCCTAGCAGTCTAAGATGTTCCATTTCTTTGAGAAACTTTTCATCAACTTCTGATAGATTGATCTGTCGTTTATGATTGCCGGTCGCTTTTACAAAAAAGAATTGCAGGGCAGACCCCGCAGAATATTCATACCGAGTTCCTTTATAAATCTCATACAAGTAGTAATGAGCCATTAAATGCTCGGAAAAAGTCAATAAAATTAAATTTTCTGCACTATCTGGATTACCATCTAGATGTCCTTTTGGTCCGGTTCTCTTTCTGTTCTTGTATAAGAAATCAGGAACGATATGGTGTCGTTCATAGTAGGTTCCTTGATTTTTCATTCTATTTTCTTTTCTTGCATTATCAATTATATTCTTATAAAGTTCTTTATACATATGAATTTCTCCATAAGTATTTATTCTTGGTAATCAAATTTCAACACATAACTCGTCAGATTCTACTAATTCGTCGGCCCTTACATAACCTCTGTTCTTAGTAAAAACACGATGATCTCCTGTACATTTCAGAACATTACCGTTTTCATCTTCAATCTCATATAGTTCAGTAACCGTTTTAGTTTTAATTGCAGCCGAAATATTCTCCCAAGAAACTTCACCATTCTTGAAACTTTTAATCTTAGCGTTACCAAGTCCACCGAGTTCAAATCTTTCCACAGCACTGGCAACAGACAGTTGTTCTATGTTTCCATTTTCGTGTAGGAAAGTCACCTGAGTATCTCCTGTAACACAGCAAAGATTACTCTGGTAAATTGTATGATACTCAGCGTCAAATGGACCTTGATTCATTACATTGTCTATGAATACCAAATAGATACGACCTGTATCTGTTCGTTCTTTTAATATGCCACCTTTGAACACATCTTCTGCGTTCATTGTCTTTTTGCGTAGATCCTTGCGTTTCTCATATTTGACATACAATTCTTCAAATAGTTGAGTATTTGAGTAGAACGCTTCATACAAATCAGGCACTTCATTTGGATCAAAGAATGTAATATTTTCTTTGTTCTTAAATCGTCTCCAAAAGAATGCACTCAACACAACACCATAGTCCATAAAACGAACACGAGTTTCATCTGTACCTTGATTGTTCTTTAATACGATTAAGTCATCAAACTGATGATGCCATATTGGATAAAAGACAGTGGCGGAAGCATTGCGTATTCCACCCTGACTGCAACTACGTAGGTCGCCAAACCATTTCTTTAAAAACGGAATCATACCTGTATGCATGATTTCACCACCACGAATAGGACTACCTAATGATCGTAGACGACCAATCTCTAGTCCAATGCCAGCTCGTTTGCTAGCATACTTTGCCATCATTTCTCCAGAAGCAAATATACTGTCCAGATCATCATCACTGCGGATAAGAACGCAACTACTAAATTGTTTTGTTGGAGTCCCAAGCCCAGCAAGGACAGGTGTAGCGAGAGTAAAAAGGCCGTCACTAGCTGCATTATAGTATTCTTTGATGTAGCGCATTCTTGCGCTGTTTGGTTCTTCACTGTGAAAAATCGTTGCAGAAGCAACCATGTAGCGGATTTGCGGTGTTTCATATGTTTGTTTAGTACTACGGTTCTTAACCAAGTACTTCTCTATAAGTTGTTCAATGGCGGCATAACTGTATTGTTCATCCTTAGAGTGATCGATGAATGTATCCATTTTATTCCAGTCATCTTCACTATACCATTCTAATAGTTCACTGGTGTATAAACCTGTAGCTACATTCTTTTTAACGATTTCATAAAGACTGGGAGGTTCATATTGCCCATAAACATCTTTACGCAACATGCTTACACGCTGTTTACCTGCTACATATTGGTAGTTAGTGTGGCCAACATCTGGGTTTGATTCTACATCAATAAGATCAACAATAGCCCGTAATGTAATACTATCAATTTCCTGTGTAGTAATTCCGTCATAAAAGTGTGGGTTGCTACGAATTTCAATCATGCTCGGGCTTACATCTGCAATCCCTGCACAAATCTTTGCTACTTGTGCTTGCCACTTTTCTAAATTGAGTGGCTCTTTCTTACCTGATCTCTTGGTAACATTAATAATCATTCTTCACCTATTATAGTTTTTGTTTTATCATGTCCAAATCTATCTTTTGGACTATCTTAAATTGCTGTTGAGTTATATTTAGAACCGAATTGGGCCAGTAATTCAATACATATTTTGCGTTGTCAACCAGGACTATTACAACTTCTTCACTATTATCGTCAGTTGCGACACAAAAGTCAATGCATGTTACTCCCATTAATAGTAGTGTATATACCATACCTAAGCCACGGGCAAAGTAGCAATATTCATTATCATTGAGTAAATCCCATGGTCCTGGCCATGTTGATACTTCATATGGGTGAAGGTAATGATTGACTAACGGCGCATGTTGCCACCATTTGTCTATTTCTACACATACGGTTTCAACATCCGCGTTTTTTAGAGAGTTTCTTAGATCATACCAGTTCTGTAGTCTGGTTTCATAATTTAATTGGAATACATTCATCATATATACTTATCATTTATAAAAAATGATAAAAAATATGATTACTTAACTAGGTAGTTGTTGAGAAACCCAGCTTACTGTAGCTTCATCCCATGTATAGTATGTACCTTCAATTGGGTCTGGCATTGGAATAGGTGCTTCCCATAAACATGTATCTTCGTTTAGTATCCAACTAGGGAAAGGCTGTGGTGCATAAAATGCATCTCTTACACTATCGTATGTATAACCAATACCTGCATAGTTTTTGCGTAGTGGTCTACCTTCTGGGTGTTGTCCACCGTGTGTGTTATAACTGGTCTGTACCCACTGTGATGGATCACCCCATAGTCCTGTATTAAGAACATTTTGTTCAATAACGATTACCTGAGTAACGATACCGTTTTCTACTTTTGCGAAATGACTCATTTTTGTTTTCCTTTGAAAAATTAATTGATATTTATATTTATATGCTTAGATACAAATTAAAAAGTTATATCCATATTAGAATGTAATTGTCCCTGAACTGGTCCATGCATATATGTAATATCCATTAAGTATGGTATAACTTGGACTACCTGTTATTGATGACGGTAAAGGATAAGTAGTTGGATAACGAATGATTACAATACCGCTACCACCACTACCAGTAGTGTTAGAACCACTACCTCCACCACCTCCACCGCCTCCACCACCACCGGTGTTAGCTGTACCAGCAGTACCTGCAGCATTGGTTGAAGCAGTTCCAGCGCCACCTCCACCTAATCCACCTATACCCGGAGTAGTTGAAGAATATGCACCACCTCCACCACCGCCTGCGTATGCTATACTATAAAATGGATTGTATGGTAATGAAACAGCAGCACCGTTATTGGTTATAGTAAAGTTATTAATTGACGCATCAGTTAAATAACTACTGCCATATACAGTATTCAATAATAATGCTGTATATCCAAATGGCTGTATACTATTAGTTATGGTTACTGATCCGTTATTGGTAATAGAAAATGCATAAGGACCATTATCAACTATAGTAGAACTTTGTGCAGTTAGTAATACTGTTACAGGGAATGGCTGAGTAGTATTGGTTGTAGTTACTGTTCCGTTATTTGTAATAGAAAATGCATAAGAGCTATTATCAACAATCGTAGAACTTTGTGCAGTTAATAAACTAGTTTGTGTTCCTGTTATAGCAGCTATATTAGTTCCAGCACTTTGTGTTGCTGTTAATGGACTTGTTGGTGGTGTGAAGTTACCTGTATATACTGCTGTGCCTTTAACATATCTAAAGTTACTGATATATCCAGAGTATGGTCCTGATGGGGTATATCCGTTTGTAAGGTTGCCAATTGCAGCAAATGTTTGTGTTCCATCAAGTGCCGAAAAACCAGTAGCATTTAATACGCTAGTGGCTACACCATTTATAAAAATAGTTAAGCTATTGCTGTTAATTACTAATGCAACATGCGACCAGGTGTTTAGAGTAAGTGTTTGTGTGGTAGTGAAACTATAGTTAGTTCCACCGGTACTAGCTCTTATTTGGTATTGAATTTGACCAGTTGTACTTAATTGCCAAAGTAGTCCACCCCAGTTAACTGTTGCTGTGTTTGTAACTTGATATACAATTGGCGTACCGCTGAATGAGGTTGGGTACAGCCATGCTTCAAACGTGTATGTTGCCCCGGGGCTAACAATTGCAGCATTTATTGGAAGGGTCAAATATTGACTACTACCATTAAAACTATCACTATATGTTGGTGTACTATTTGGTAGTGCAGCTATATTAGTTCCAGCACCTTGTGCTACTGTTAGTGGACTTGTTGGTGGTGTGAAGTTACCTGTATATACTGCTGTACCGTTTACAATTCTTAAATTAGAAATATATCCAGGAAAATATAAAGTAGGTGTGTACTGAGAACCTATGTGAACAATAGGAGAAGTTACATTATAGTTAGAGTTATCTGTACCGGTTGCTACTTGTACCCCGTTAACAAATAAATAACCAGTAGTACCAGAACGACAATATGCAATATGATACCAAGATCCAGCTGTAATCCTTGATGTAGTTGTATCATAAACACTGATGGATCCAGTATATCCTGCCCAACAAAGTTGACCAGAAGAAGCACTGCCAGTACCCCAACCTAATGCCCAAGTATTAGTAGTACTGGAATTCCTAGCATCCAATAGAATCGGAGTAGTCGGAGTGGTTGTTGGATAAATCCACATTTCTACGGTGAAGTTGCTCGTACCGAATGATACACTTGTACCAGGAGTATATGTCAAATACTGACTAGTACCATTAAAACTATCACTATATGTTGGTGTTGTATTTATTATGGCATTTATGTTAGTACTAGCATTTTGTGTGCTTGACAGAGGTCCTGTTGGTACTGTAAAGTTTCCAGTATATACTGCAATACCGTTCACTATTCGTAGATTACTGATATATCCGTTAAAGTATCCAGCAGGTGCAGAATATTGATATCTACCAATTGCTAAATTATATGTTGGGGCAGATGCACTGTACGCAAAAGATGGTTGAGCAGATGATGCTACATTGATACCGTTGACATACCAAGTTCCAGTTTTAGTAGAACTGACGAAAGTAAATGCTATGTGTGTCCAAACTTGAGCTGATATTTTGCCAGTAGCTGTTGCAAAAGTAATTGATTGTCCGGTGACCCCTTTGTATATAGACATTTCAATTGTTCCAGCTCCAGAATTATTAACAGCTACATTGACACCAATTGACGCTGACGCCGCATCAGTAGAAAGAATAGTATATGCTGTAGCAGTATCATTAACCCATATCCATGCTTCTACAGTATAATCTGATAAACCGTTGTGTAAGAATGTCCAATTGGTATTAGTGCCGGCAGTTAAATAGCTACTGCTACCATTAAAACTTATACCACCAAGGTTGCTACCATAGAATGTAGTTACTGACCCAGCACCACCGTTACCAGGTGTTGATGTACTAGTAACAGTAGTACCTGCAGCACCTGCACCTCCACCACCACCACCAGAAATATAACCACTGCCAGATGCACTGCCACCACTATTACCTTGACCACTAGTACCGGCACCGCCGCCGCCGCCATAACCACCACCGCCTCCGCCACCGCCACCACCTGAACCACCTAATAGACCTGTCCCAACTCCGTCGCCACCACCACCTCCGCCAATAGCAGCAATAGTGAATGGATTACTAGTAGATGAAGTTGCAGTACCGTTATTTGTAACAGTAAAATTGTTAGTTGATGAATCAACTAAGAAATTAGTACCAGGTACAGTATTCAATAATAGACTAGTACTTGTTATACTTGTAATAGCTGCTATGTTAGTACCAGCATTTTGTGTAATCGTTAATGGATTAATTGGTGGTGTAAATGCTCCTGTATATACTGCTGTACCGTTAACAATTCTAAAATTAGAAATATATCCAGTAAACCACTGTCCACCTGCACTTTTACCAATGTATAATGTGGCTCCGGATGTAGCCGGTGCACCACTACTAGTATTTGTTGCGGCTTGTACCCCATCTATCCAAAGAGTATATGTGTTTGTGCTTCTTGTAATTGCAAAATGATGCCAAGCATTCAAGCTTGCTGTTCCAACTAATGTAAAATAATTAGATGACCCGTTTCCAATTTCAACAGTCCAAGTAGTACCATTATGGTATAACATAAAAATAAAATTACCATAGTTAAAAACTTGGTCTACTGAATTGGTTGTCGTAGTAGCATAAACCCAAGTTTCAACAGTGAAATTAGCCGTCAAATTTAATGCAGCATTTGATGCAAGTGTCAAATATTGACTACTACCATTTAAACTTACACTACCACTAGTAGTATTTGCTATTGATGAGTTAGTACCATTGGTTCCAGTCACACCAGAAGCACTTGATGCTCCAGCACCTCCAGTACCAATTGTAATAGCGTATGAACTACCTTTGCTAGAAGTGATAGCATTAGTAGCAGTTAATAAACCACCGGCACCACCTCCGCCACCAAAGTTGTGACCACCACCTCCACCACCGCCAACAATTAGATAATCTAATATTGGATACCAAGATATTGTACCTGAAGTTGTAAAAGTATAAATGTTGAATCCGTTTGCAACAGTAAGTGTTGCGCCACCAGTGAATGATGAGGCTAATCCATATGCTACTGGGAAGCTGATAATAACGATACCAGATCCGCCGTTGCCTCCGCCACCAGGCCATGGGCCACCACCACCGCCGCCACCGGTGTTAGTAGATCCTGCACTACCTGGTGTACCTGAGGTTCCACTACCATTACCACCACCACCTGTGCCACCGTTTGTTTGATGTCCGTTACCACCTGCACCGCCGCCACCTGCGTAATAAACAGCAGATCCGGTTATTGATGATGCTACTCCTATACCAGCAGCACCTGTGGCTTCGCTACCGCCGCCATTACCACCGGCCGATCCTGCGCCACCACCGCCACCAGCACCTCCAGAACCACTAACAGTAGCAGCACCACCGTTATTACCTTGGCCAGGTGTACCAGCTCCAAAACTAGCTGATCCAACATCTTTACTAGCTCCACCACCAGAACCACCAGATCCACCGACATTACTATTACCATTATAACCACCACCACCGCCGCCACCACCTATCGCTGTTAATCCAAATGCAATTGAGTTAGAACCACTATTTGTAGGGGGAGCTGAAGAGGTACCACCAACGCCGCCGGCACCTACACTAACTGTATATGTTGTTCCGGAACTAATCATAGCTGTTCCAGATAGTAATCCGCCGGCTCCACCTCCACCGCCACCACCGTAGCCACCTCCACCACCACCGGCAACTATTAAGAAATTTATATTAGGTATGGCTGATTCAGTATATGTAAATCCACCGGAGAAAGTTATATTATTAAATTGCATCTATGTTCCTGTACTATTTATTTGATAGTATCATTCTTATTTATCTGTTTTTGGTAACACAATAATTACATGGTTGAGAGAAGTAATTTATATACCTGTGTATAAATTAAAAAGATATAGATCCTGAAGTGCCAGTCCAAGTAATAATATACTGTCCTGCAGTGTTGACTATTGTTGGACTACCTGTAACTACTGGATAATTAAAATTATTTGGATAAGCAAGTATAACTACACCAGATCCACCTGTGCCACCGGTGTATGGACTTGAGCCACCTGCACCTGCTCCACCGCCGCCAGTATTTACAGTACCTGGAGCATTTCTAGTGTTACCACCACCACCATAACCTCCAGTTCCATCAGAAGTTCCTCCATATTGAATACCGGCACCGCCGCCTGCTAAGTAATATGTAGTAGAAACCAATTGACCAGCAGTACTACCTACAATAGGGTTAGCTAAACCAACACCACCGTTACCACCATAACCATATGCAGGGGCATTTTGACCTGCGGCACCTGCACCTCCGCCACCACCTGAAGCATTTCCTGAGCCACTTGCTCCATATGCATGACCACCATTATTACCTTGACCTGGAGTACCAGCACCACCTGGGTAAGAACCAGTGCCACCACCTGTTCCACCACCACCACCAGAGCCTCCAGTGCCACCAGTATATGTATTACCTGCTCCGCCACCTATAGCAGTTACAGACACACTTCCACCTACAATACTAGAAGATGACCCTTGTGTACCACTTGAACCACCTGCACCTATTGTAATTGTATATGTGTTGTTAAACGCTGATGCAAAAGTACTTGTTAAAAGGCCACCAGCGCCACCACCACCAGAAGGAGATCCGTATACTCCAGTACCACCTCCGCCACCGCCCGCAACTAACAAATATTGTATAGAAGGGGGCGGTGTTGGAATATTACCAGTATTTGCAAAGGCTGTTGTTGGTGCTGTAAATGATGAAGTATAACGGGCGTAACCTTTTGTCATTCTCAGGTCGTCAATATAACCAGTAATATATCTACCAGAGTCTGCATTGGGTTGATACCCTATATACTGTGGATTTGATGTACCATTATCAAATATGCCTGAAAATGTAGTACTTACATCCAGTGTACCATTTAAAAATAAATACCAATTATTACCACTTCGTACTACACAGACTTGCGTCCAGGTGTTTGTAGAAATGCTACTGTTACTTACCAGCAACGCTGCACTTGTTGAATAACTAGCCACCCATAAAGAATATTTATTGGGATAACTACTATGTGGGGCGTATAGAGACCACTGTCCACTTGTAAATGAACCTGATCCACTATTATTACACATTATGTTAGGATTGGTTCCTGAAGTTGATGTTGGATAATACCAGAATTCTATTGTAAAATTTCCAGAGCCAAATGCAAATGTAGTAGAACTTGGTGCAAGTAAACCAGAATTAGTACCATCAAACGAAATTGATCCAGTACCATATTTTACAACACTAGTACTTATTTGAGCAGCGCCTACGGTTATAAAGTTAGCCATCATAGCGTTATCATATATACCGCCATTAATATAATTAAGTAACAATGATGTATTTGTTACTGGTGCTAATGGTGATAATGATGGTACAAAACTACTAGTATATAGTGCTGTACCGTTTACAATTCTTAAATTAGAAATATATCCAGGAAAATATAAAGTAGATGTGTACTGAGAACCTATGTGAACGATAGGAGAAGTTACATTATAGTTAGAGTTATCTGTACTGGTTGCTACTCGTACCCCGTTAACAAATAAATAACCAGTAGTACCAGAACGACAATATGCAATATGATACCAAGATCCAGCTGTAATCCTTGAGGTAGTCGTATCATAAACACTGATGGATCCAGTATATCCTGCCCAACAAAGTTGACCAGAAGAAGCACTGCCATTACCCCAACCAAGTGCCCAAGTATTAGTAGTACTGGAATTCCTAGCATCCAATAGAATCGGAGTAGTCGGAGTGGTTGTTGGATAAATCCACATTTCTACAGTAAAATTACTTGTACCAAATGATACGCTTGTGCTAGGTATATATGTCAAATAATCAGTACTACCATTAAAGTATCCAGCACCACCATATACTGTCGGCAGATATGGTTGTGTTGTACTTGTAGTAATACCCATTGGGTTTGTTTGAGTTGGATATGGTGTTCCGTTAACAGTTATTGTGAAATTATTAATGCTATTATCAACAAAAGTTGGTGATTGGCAAGTTAATAAACTCGTACCTGTAATAGCAGTCAATGGTGTAATTGGTACAACAAACGTGGTAGTATAAACGGCAGTACCTATAACTATTCTAACATTAGAAATAAAACCAGCTAATGTAGTTGATGTAGACTGTGGATTATTTACATTGAATGTTTGAACACCAAATGTCACTGAACTAGTAGCAGTCCCAACTGATACACCATTAAGATACATTGTTATAGTTGTGCCGCTTCTAACTACTGCTATATGATTCCATGTGTTTAATGTTATTGCTGTACTACTAGTAATTAGTGCTGTTCCGCCTGTACCTTCAAATACAGGAAAATTTGTTGCGTTAATATAAAGATCAGGAATGTTTGCAGTAGTTCCGCCGTTTGTTCTCCAATCTAATACACTTGAAGATGTAGCATTTGCAGCAGTCAAATACACCCAGCACTCTGCTGTAAAACTACCTGCACCAAGTGCCAAAACACTGGATGTACCATATGAAAGATAATTTCCTGTACTACCGTTAAAGTAATTACTATAAGTAACAGGTGTTTGTAGATAGTTGCTAAATGGACTAAAACGCTGTACTGACGGTGTGCCACTAGCAGTTATTGTGAAATTATTAATGCTATTATCAACAAAAGCTGGTGATTGACAAGTTAATAAACTTGTATTAGTAATAGCAACAAGTGGCGTAGTTGATGGTGTAAATGCACTAGTGTAAACTGCTGTACCTTTTACTACACGAAGGTTAGATAAGTAACCAGGAAAAAAAGTATTAGTTCCTGCATTATTATTAGTAATTCCTACAGCACCAGAACCAGTAAAACTTTGTAATGATACTGTACTTGTTCCTGCTGCGACGCCATTCAAAAAGAAATATACAGTTGTTCCAGAAACACAAACTGCAACATGATTCCAAGTATTAGGTAGTATATTTACAGATGATGAGTTATATGTATTATAAGCCGTACCAGTACCATTATTTGGTTGCCAACTGATAACTCCTGCATTACTACCTGAACCAGTCAAATAAACTCCCCATTCAAAATCACTAGTAGCTACTTTTCCTTTTTGTATAGGGTTGTAACTGTTTGTGACCCAGGCAGAATTAAAATAAATCCAAAATTCTATTGTGAAATTCGTATTAGCAAGATTAAATGCTGCGTTACTAGGCACCGTCAAATAATCAGTGCTACCATTAAAATAATTACTCCACAATGAACCATAAGGGCTAAATGATCCTTGTGTTGGTGTGCCGTTACTAGTAACAGTAAAGTTATTTGGACTACTATCTAAAAATGTATTATTTTGAGAAGCATTGGTACCATCCCCGTGCAATAACGCAGTAACATAGTTAAATTGCGGATCGGATGCTGCTGTGATAACAAATCCTTGAGTTAGAGTTAAGCCTGTAAATTGCATATAATGTATTTAGTTAAAGTATTATTTAGTTGTTAGAATGCGATTGATCCTGAACCGTTAAACACATAAATGTTATACCCATTAGCAATATAATACAATGGACTACCAGTAGTTGTAGCTGCTGCATAATTAGATGGATAACTGACAACCACAACACCACTGCCACCAGCTCCACCTGTATTACCGTTAGTACATCCACCACCACCACCGGTATTTGCTGTTCCAGATACTCCGTTGCCTGCTACACCTGCTCCACCGCCTCCTAGTCCTCCTGATCCTTGACTTGCGCCGGTAGAACTTGCGCCACCTCCACCACCGGCAACTACAATGTAATCTACGGTAGAAGGGGCACCTTGAGTTGCACTGGTAATTGATATACCTGTTCCAAATTGTATCCCTGGCCCTATATACATTGTATTACCTAATAATTATTAACTAATCCATGGTAAGGGTAAAGTTACAATAGGGGGATTTATTTGTAGTTCAATTAGTTGATCTACTGTTGCTTCAGTATCAGCTTGACTTACTCCACTATCCCAAACCCAACCTAACACTTGATCTTGTGTTAATTGACTGTAAGGAGTAAAATCCCCACCACCTGTAAAAGTAATGCGTGTTAATCCTGGAACAGTACTATAATATGTACCATCTGTTCCTGTGCAATTCCATGCTACTTCAACAACTACATCATTGTAACTGTCTAATTGCACTTGAGAAGCCATATTGTCTACTGTCCATGTATATGTATTTGCCATTTTGTTTTTCCTTTTAATCGTTTGTGTTACTTTGTGATAACCATTCTAAATGTATTTGATCTTTGCATTTTTTAATACATTTATAACTCCGCGCTTGCTGTGTACAAAAATCCAGACGTTCCACTTAGTAATACGGCAAAATTATCATTAACAGTTGAACCACCAGCTGGACTGGCAGCAGACGTTATTGTCCCACTATAACCGGATAAAACAATAGTTGAACTTGCGCGTTTTGTAACTTTATAATATACTACTGCATAAACAGTACCGCCAACACTAATCCCACCACCTACTTCATAGTATCGCTGACATAACTGCAACTCATTAGTTATTGATCTATAATCAAAAGATGTTTGCTGACTACCTAATTCTAATTGTGCGTTTCCAATAACCCATGTACCACTGGTTTGTGCACCTACTGTAAATAATATCTCAATACCTGTAGTAGCAGCACTTGGAATACTTATCTGTGTTGAATAGTTAGTTAATGTTGATGAAACTGTAAATGTTCCTGTAGCAATTTGTGTCTTTGAAGACCATGTATCTGCACTAGTGGCATAACTAGCTGTCCATGTTACAGTTGTCAATAAGCTATTAGAGATGTTGACTGACAATGTAGCTGTTTGTCCAGCCATATCATAGCAATTTAATTGTTCAATACGCTGGCCGATACCTATAGCGGTAACACTTGCTGCGCCAGTTGCTTGTAACAAGTTTTTAGTTGACCCAGAACCAGCTACTTGGGCAACCGTTACCGTAGCACCAGTCGCATACGCATACCAACGATCTACTGAAGGATATACTGTCGATGTAGTAGGTGCTGATGATCCTGATGTACCAGAAGTACCACGTTGGGCAATTTGCATCTGTCCATTAATAAGTCTATTTTTAAATCCAAAAGAGTTAACGCTCGTTACACTACCAAAGGTAAAGTTGTTAGATGAATCAACTGCTAATGGCTGTATCGTTAAAATTGACATTAAAATTCCTTATTCTTATATTTATACTGTATTAACTTGATGTGCAACTCAAGGCTCGTAGACTATCTAAATCTGTAGCAACATCAACTAATTTTGTAATATCACGCAATCTATTTTTCTCTGCCACAATTGCAGTGGTATCACTACCTGTTTCTAATGCTCTCTGGAATAAGATGTCCTGCACTGCTAACAACGGTGTTCTTTCGTTTCGTAATCGAGTTTTTGTTAATTCTTGTGCTTTACTGAAATTAACTGACACTATGTTGTCGTTAAGTTCCCATGCATCAAAGAATTCGTCAAATTGAGGTAGTGATTCCATGTCAACTATCATTGCACCAATTGGGCAATCTTTAACCAATACAGTTTCTATGTCTAATTCACCAGACGGTACACATAAATTTACATTTGTGCCGTTGGGGTTTTTATAAATTATTACTTGAGTCATATCTTATCCAAAAAAAGCAACAAGCATATAGCCGGGGTTATAACCTGCTCCTGCACCAGTTTTACTAGTCAATACACAGTTTCCGGGGTTTTGTGTATTGATACCACTAGTGACATTATAGTTTCCGTCGAATGTGGCATATCCAGAATAGGCGCTATTATTAAATACTGCATTAGTAAAGTTTATAGTCCAGTTACCAGTTGAGTTAAAAGTTACTGAACTTATATTAAACCCCACAACAGTTGGGGTCGTAGAAGTAACAATCTTACCCCATGCTTTTGCAAATTGTCCAATCTCTACACTGTTACTATCTTTTATTACGGGTGCGGTCAATGGTGCTGACGATAATATCTGTGTCACACTGTATAAAGTGCTGGGACTAGGTAGTGTTATTCCGTTTGTTCCATCTAAAATTATTGACATATTAAGCCCATGTTCCTACGTTTATGTTTGCTCCTGCAGCACCAATTGGATAGATCCTAAAATACGATCCAATTTGAGTGGTGTAAATTGGGCCGCTCGCCGAAGTAGTCGCTTGTGGTATAAATGTACCACCTGCGTTAATTGATACAATTCCGATCATTTGAATTACACTATAATAAGTTGATTGACTATTGCTAGTCATTGTTGTGGTATTTGCGGCCGTTTGGATCCACGCAATTATAGAACCAGTGTTGGCTGTTGCAAACCCAGTAGTGTCATAATATCTATTGACAAAATATGAAATATTGTTTAATGTTGCTGTTCCGCCAAAACCAGTTCCAAGTGTGTGTGACGTAGTACCTACTGTTTTAATAGCGGCATATAACGCTTCAAATGCGTATACGGTGCCGGCACTTACTGTGCAACCAACACCTAACCAGGATTGCGCAGAAGTTGTTGCTACTAAAGCAAGAGTTGAGTTTAACTCATAATATTGCATTCCAGGAACTACTCCTCGCTGTGTGCCTGATGGTGTAAAGAATGGGGTTGTGCCGTTATATTCAAATGTCCCTGCACTGGCGGTACTCAATGCTGTATTTGCTAATACAACTTTGCCACCAGTGTTGATACTCAGCCCAGTAACACCAGTACTCTGAAACTGTATATTACCGCTACTATCTGCTGTATACTTTAATCCTGGTGTACCTGAACCTATACCGTTGTCTGCGTTAATTATATTTGGCATTTATTAATCTCCATCCGCTGGTTCAGGTGTATTGCCTTGTGCTAACCAATCTAGATAATCTAGATAATCTATATTAGCTGTAGTAAATGGAACTATAGAGTTATCAGCTAACCTCAATACAGCATTAATTTCACCATTTGGATTTTTATATAGTTTATACATATTTTATAACTCCGCGCTACCTGATGTTAAATATGCACTAGCAGATGTAGAAGCAATAACTGATGTCCATCCCCAAGCATCACTTCCCCAGCTACCAGACCCCGATGTAGTAAGTGTTGGTGCAGCCCTAAACGGAGTATAAAAGAAACCACCCCAACGAATAGGAGAATAACTAGCGGTGCCCAATGCCATTGACCCACCATAATATTGATAATAGCGTTGACATTTTAATAATTCAGCACCATAATCTCTATAATCAAAAGTTGTAGCAACCGAGCCTGCTTCAAATTGCATATTACCAATTACCCATGTACCACTAATCTGTGCACCAACTGTTAATACAATTTGTATACCTGTGGTAGCAGCACTTGGTACTGTTATTTGTGCATTATAATTTGCTAATGTGCTGGTTACAGTCCAACTTCCAGTAGCAATCTGTGTAACTGTGGGACTTGCTAATGTACCAAATGTATCTGTAGTATTAGCATAATAAGCAGTCCATGTTACTGTTGTTAACAAACTGTTAGACATATTAACTGATAAGGTAGCAGTTTGTCCTGCCAAGTCTGCACTATTTTGTGCTTCAATTCGTTGACCTACTCCAATTGCTGTTACACTTGCTGCACCAGTAATTTGTAAGTTGTTTAATATAGGTGCAGCACCTGCAACTTGTGCAGCGGTCACATTGGCACCAGTGCAATATACATAAAATCTATCAACAGTACTATAACCGGCCGCAATTGTACTACCGGCAGTAATAGTTGCACTAGTAGCTCTTTGAGCAATACGCATAGCACCATTAATTATTCGGTTTTTAAAACCAAATGTATTAATACTACCTACGCTGCCGGAGACTGTCAACCCACTTGATGATGGTGTTATTGAGTCTACTGATAATGTTCCATATGCCATTCTTTATCCTTTTATAATACGACCCAACGTTGTCCACTTGGAATTGTTACGGTCACACCAGTATTTACTGTAATTGGTCCTACACTTAATGCATTATACCCTGTTGCCAATGATTGACTAACAGATAATGTGTTTGGCAATGCAAATAATGCACTGGTAGAAGTACTAGCACCACCTACACCACTACCACCACTAACGCTTGTAAATTCCACCGCTGCGTTATTTGGTGGTGCAGAACTAATCGTTGCCACATTACCCGAAACACTATATGTGCTGCGTGGTTGTGAAACACCGCCTACTGCCAAGAACACATAATTATTACTTATCGGAGCTACGCTTAATGGAAAAGTTGTTCTAACGCCGTTACCTATAAAAGCATCGACTGAAATAGCTGTTGGGCTGCCCCCGCCACCTGCAGCCCATGATAGGTTACCGGTGCCATCTGTTTGTAGTACATAGCCAGATGTTCCTCCAGTAATCTTAACATTACCAACTGCACCCAATGATACATTGGCACCACTTAATGCCACGTTACCAGTGATAGTAGCTGTACCGTTTATGTTTGCACCAGTACCAGTAATTACTAAAATATTAGCATTACCCACAGCACTCATTGTAATGTTGCCGTTTGCTGTTGCTATGCTTACATTACTGTTTCCGTTCGCAATACTAGCGCCACCTCCACCACTAATACCAGTTAATTGACTACCATTACCAATAAAATAACCAGCAGTAATATTACCACTTGTACCTAAGTTACCAACGTTGGCATTACCAGT
>Ga0208616_1000041_pt1 | contig 47916 bp, 49 predicted proteins | sample CryBogCBE16Oct07_FD_184575 | JGI IMG/M metagenome (GOLD analysis project Ga0208616, IMG submission 184575) | Freshwater microbial communities from Crystal Bog, Wisconsin, USA - CBE16Oct07 (SPAdes) (version 2) | ecosystem: Environmental > Aquatic > Freshwater > Lake | place: Crystal Bog... | reverse complement strand
TTCGTGGCTTGCCAGCAGAGCGTTCAGCGCAACTACTTGCTCGAATGGAGCCAGATGAGTCTGCAGAAGTATTGCGTGATCTTGGTTCTGAACACCGCGAAAGTATTTTGAGTGCGATGGAGAAAAGCGTTGCGAAGCAACTACGCGAACTTGTTTCATTTGATGAGGATTTAGCAGGTGGAATTATGACTACCCACTTATTGGTAGTCAAAGAAACCGACACTGTGGCATCAGCTCTCAAATTGTTGGTAGAGAACAAAGAGCGCGATAGCTCAGATGGTGTTGTTGTAGTTGATGCTAAAGGTCAGCTGGTTGACCACATTCAAACTGTTGAATTGATTGCCGCAAAGTCATCTTCGACTGTTTTAGATCTAGTTGCCAAGCCATTTCCAACATCAGTTCAGATCGATACCCCGATTGCTGAAGTTGTTGAAGAATTTTCAAATAACCGTGGTTCATCCATCATTGTTGTCGATGAAAAGAACAAGCCAATTGGCCGAATACTTTCCGATGACCTTGTAGATGCACTCTCACGGAGTAGGCCGCGCGGTTTTTCTAAGGGCAGCGGGGTTCTTTCATGAGTATTAACAAAATGGTCGCAAAGCGCAAGATTCGTCTGGCGGCCTTTCTTGCAGTTATGGGCCCAGGGGTTATTGCCGGTCTTGCAGATGATGATCCAGCGGGCATCACAACCTATTCTCAATTGGGAACTCAATTTGGCTACCGCATGCTCTGGACACTTGTGATTGCAACGGCAGCACTCATAATTTTTCAAGATCTTGGTTCTCGCATTGGCGTGGTTACCCGCCAAGGATTGATTGGTTTAGTTCGTCAAAAGTATGGAGCACGCGCAGGGTCATTTAGCGCCGTCTCGTTGATTTTGGCAAACCTAGGAACAATGACGGCAGAGTTTGCCGGTGTTGCTGCAGCAGGACAACTATTTGGAATTTCACGCTACGTAACCGTTCCCCTCACTGGATTAGTTATTTCATATTTGGTGTTACGAGGTACTTTTAAGAAAGCCGAGAGAGTTTTCTTTGCGCTCTCCGCAGTTTTTCTTGCTTACATAATTGCTGGGTTCATGGCACATCCAAATTGGAGCAGTGCATTTAAGGGCATGGTTACACCTTCAATGCCACTGAATCATCAAGCGATAAATATTGCTACAGCAACGCTTGGAACAACGCTTGCTCCATGGGGCTTGGCATTTATCCAGTCATATGCTGTTGATAAGCGTCTAACGAGAGATGACCTCAAATTGCTTCGCGCAGATGTTTGGGTTGGTTCACTTCTTACTGGCGTTATTGGATTCTTCGTGGTTATCACTTGCGCCGCCACTTTAAACAAAGAACATATATTTAGTATTACAGATGCTTCTCAAGCAGCAGTTGCGCTTAAGCCATTAGCTGGATCGCTTGCAAAATATATCTTCGCTATTGGAATTATTGGCGCAGCGTTACTGGCAGCATCAATCTTGCCTCTTTCCACTGCATATTCTGTGAGTGACCTAACAGGCTCACCTGCAGCATTGGATGATAATTTCCAAGAAGCTCCTCTGTTCTACTCAACATTTGCTGCAATCACAATCATTGGTGGGGGATTGATCATGATCCCTGGCGTCTCATTGGTTTGGATCTTAATTTCCTCACAGATCCTCAATGCAATACTACTTTTGCCGCTTCTAAGCTATATGTATGGAATTGCAAAAGATAAGAAGCTGATGGGTGAATTTGTAGCTAAACGTTCATCGTTAAATATTTACGGCTTAGTCATCGCTCTTGTCGGAGTCTGCGTAATTGCTCAGTTCTGGTTCTTGTTCCATAACTAGAGCCTATGAAAACACAAGAGCACACAGCCCTGCCTGAAGGTAGAGATATCCCATTTCTATTGTTGGGAATACTTGGAATCGGCTCATCTGGTCCCGTTATTGCAAAGAGTGTCATGCCAATATCAACGCTCGTATTTTGGCGAAATCTCGGTGGGGCTTTGATTATTGCGCCATTTGCCTATCGGAAAAAAGAGTGGAGAGTTCTTAGTAACCGCCCTGCACTGAAGTTATCTGCTCTTTCAGGAGTCCTCTTAGGGTTTCACTTTCTGGCCTTTTTTGCAGCTATGCGTTTTACAACGGTAGCCGCCGGAACAGCGCTTGCATCTTTGCAGCCCATCTTTACTGCTCTTTATCTGAAGTTTAAAGGAGCAAGAATCTCTGCTCAGTCGATGATTGGCCTCTTCTTAGCATTTGGATCAGTCATGCTTATTACTGGCGTCGACTTCACCCTCTCTACAAGAGCATTCACTGGTGATCTATTTGGCATCTTGTCTGGGGCGCTTGCCGCTGGATACGTGCTCATTGGCTCGGGTGTTCAAAAGACGTTGTCAACATCTACTTACACAACAATATGTTACGGAACCTGCGCACTAGTCACTTTGATTACCGCTCTTGCAACTAAGTCAGAGATTCTTCATTTCCAGCTCAATCAATGGTTCTTGCTATTTTCATTAATTATTGGGGCACAACTGCTTGGTCACAGTTTGTTTAATCTCACTCTCAAGCGCGTCTCTCCCGTCGTTGTGTCCCTCATCGTATTTTTTGAGGTTCCTGTTTCAGCAGTCATTGCACTTATTTGGCTTCATAAAAAGCCTCAGCCCGGAACAATTCCAGGAATTATTGGACTGCTTATTGGGTGCGCAATATTTGTTCTTCGAAATAAGCCAATCGAGGTCTCAGTTGATTGATTTACACACTCACACAAGTTTTAGTGATGGAACAGATTCGCCAAGAGAAATCATCAATAAAGCACTGGCAGCTGGAATTTCAACTATTGGCCTAACAGATCATGACACAGTCGCAGGTTGGGATGAAGCCATCGCTCACCTTCGCCCTGGGCTTGCACTTGTTCCCGGAGCTGAGATTTCTTGCCAGACTGAAGATGGAATTAGCGTGCACATGCTCGGATTGCTCTTTGATCGGGAAAATAGGGAACTTGCAGAGGTATTAGAACAAACGCGCGAAAATAGAGTTGGCAGGATGAACAAAATCATTTTGCGTCTAAATGAAGCTGGGTATGAGATCACGATGAGTGATGTGCAAGAACAACTTTCCGATGGCGCCACCCTAGGTCGGCCACACCTTGCTGATGCTCTCGTTGCAAAAGGTTATTTAAAATCGCGAGAAGAGGTTTTTGCAGAGCTTCTTCATAATGATTCACCACATTACGTTGCTCATTACTCACCCACTCCTGAAGTAGCAATTAGGTTGATTAAGGCTGCCGGGGGAGTTGCTGTTATCGCTCACCCAATGGCATCACTTCGTGGGAGGGTAATTTCAACTAATACGTTTAAAGATTATGTTTCTGCTGGTTTGGATGGAATAGAAGTATTTCACCGCGACCACAGCGCAGATCAGAGAGAATTGCTTAAAAGTATTGCCTCTGAGCTAGATCTTGTCGTCACAGGTTCAAGTGATTACCACGGAAATGGAAAACTCAATCAACTGGGTGAATCGACTACAAGCCCTGAGGAATTTTTGAAGCTTGAATCTAGGGCTGATTCCCGCCGAGTTATAAAGTTGTAAATCCAACCTTACGTTCTGCTGAATCGCCAATTTCAATAAAAGCAATCTTGCCAGCAGGAACAAGAACAGTGCGGCGTCTTGTATCTGTAAGTTCTAGAGAGGTCTTCTTTTCAATTGCTTCATTGGCAAGTGATAGGACTTTTTCTGGGGTTGTCTCTGTTTCGAAAACTAATTCGTGGTTGGAATCGCTAATACCAATTCTTACTTGGATTGATTGCTCAGATGATTTTTTAGTGGCCATGGATTTAGTTTAGTCATGAACTAGAGCGAGGGAAACCTGAAATTCCTCGCCACTGCAAACTTGCGACAAGCCTCACAGCTGTATCACGATCAATCTTGCCGTCTCTAGAGAGCCAGTGGCGCGCAGTCGTCTGGGCAGTACCAATAAGCCCAACAGCAAGGAGCATCGCCGATTCCTGAGGCATCGCTGTATCCGCTCTGATTGCTTCACTAAATGCCGCCGCGCAGTCATTGGACATTTTGTTCAATCTCTCGCGTACTTGAGGTTCAACACTCATGTCACTTTCAAAAAGTAGTCGAAATGCTTCGCCCTCGTCATTTATAAAATCAAAATAAGCATTTACCGTCGCCAATACACGACCTGCATTTTCTTTTGTAGAGCTCACGGCAGTTTGAATTTCAGCAACAAGTGACTCACAGTGAATATCTAGTACTGCCAAATAAAGATCTAGCTTTGAAGGAAAATGTTGATAAAGAACGGGTTTACTCACACTCGCCCTATCTGCAATCTCATCCATAGCGGCAGCGTGATAACCAGCAGCTGTAAAGATTTCAAGGGCGGCAGTGAGCAATGTTGCTCTCCTCTCATCGCGTGGTAAACGCAATTTAGCGTGAGGGGCCGCTGGGGTATTGAGGTGGTCGGTGCTCATTAGCGAGATCGTATCCCAATCAGAGATAATCAGCCTGTGAATAACACCGAGCCACTTCCAGACGAGGTTTCTGCGACTGACCTTTTAGAGCTCTTTGCTAGCGGAGCCGACTTTCAGTTAGTCGACGTTCGAGAAGAGCACGAATGGCAAGAAGGGCATATTGAAGGTGCTACATGGATTGTCATGAATAAATTTGTTTCAGGCAGTGCATTTAGTGAATTAGCAAAAGACAAGCCAATTATTTTTCAATGTCGTTCAGGAGTTCGCTCAAGTGATTGTATGGACATCGCTAGAAGCGCAGGGTTCTCAAATACTTCAAACTTAACAGGTGGAATTTTGGCTTGGTATAAAGCGGGCGGGAAGTAATGTCGCTAAGTTTGTTACTCGTTCATGCACATCCAGATGATGAGACCATCGCCAATGGCGCGACTATGGCTGCATATATTGCGCAAGGAGTTTCAGTCACTCTTGTTACCTGCACCCGGGGAGAAGAGGGAGAAGTTTTAGTTCCAGAGCTCGCTCATTTAGCCTCTTCTGCCGACAACACGCTTGGTGATTACCGCGTTGGTGAATTAGATCGGGCTATGGAAAGACTCAATATAAAAGATCACATTTTTTTAGGCGCTCCGAATAAAAAGTATCGAGATAGCGGCATGATGGGCACGGTTCAAAATGATGCGCCTGGTAATTTTTGGAAAACAGATCTTGATGCAGCAGCAGCAGATCTTGTTGAAGTTATCCGAGATCGAAAGCCTCAGGTACTTGTCACATATGATGAATTTGGTGGGTATGGACACCCCGACCACATTAAGGCCCACCAGGTGGCAATGAGAGCATCAGAGTTAGCAGCTGATTCTTCATATGGAACTGGCATTCCATGGGAAATTTCTAAAATTTACTGGACAGCAGTCCCACGTTCTGCAGTTAAAAACGGCCTCTCCAGCAAGAAGCTTTATATGAAAATTCTTCTTCGTGTCTTTAAGTATGTTCCCTCAAAATGGATCACGATGCCTTTTGTTAAGCCAGATGAAGTTGTCACGACAGAGTTCGATGGCAATGCCTATACAGCGGCGAAAATCGCAGCCCTTAACGAACATAAGACGCAGCTCATAATGGACGGATCAAAATTTGAATTTTCTAAAAATCTTGCACTTGAAATCGATGGCACCGAGTATTACACGCTAGTCAAAGGGGAAAAAGCTGGAGTTCTTACGCCACAAGGCAGAGAGACAGATCTCTTTGCGGGAGTTAAGGGATAGCTTCCCAATCTTGTCCCTGAGCTGAATCAGTAACTTTGATCTTAAGTTGGGCTAATTCATCTCTTAATTGATCGCTTAATTTAAAGTCTTTATCCTGGCGAGCTTTACCTCTTCTATCGAGCAATTTCTGAACATCATCACTGAGTGCAATTTTTTGATCACTACGTGTTACCCCGAGACTAAAAAACTCATCGAGTTTCTCAAAGACATTTGCCTTTGTTATTGGTGAGATGGATTCATCTCTCTCAAGCGCTCTGAGTTTAACTATTGCTCGTGGTGTATCTAGATCATCATTTAGGTCTGCAATTACCTCAGCAATGAATCCTTGAGCAGCAGCGCTATCTACGTGGACCTCCTGAGCCTGTCGCCACTCTTGATACTTTTTACGCCAACGTTTGATAGTTGAATCTGCTGCAGCAATTGAGTCCCACGATAAATCCATCTGACTTCGATATCTATTTTCAAGGAAACATAAGCGAACCGCCACGGGATCAAACCCACGATCAATAACATCTTGTACGAGGACGACATTGCCGGCGCTTTTAGACATCTTACGCCCCTCAAAAAGGAGATGCTCACCATGAACCCAATGGTTGACTACCTCATCGCCACTGGCTGCATTTGATTGAGCTCTTTCATTCTCATGGTGAGGGAAGCGAAGATCGATTCCACCCACATGAACATCAACCTTGTTGTTCAAATATCGCATTGACATTGCTGAGCATTCAATATGCCAACCAGGAAAACCTGAACCCCAAGGCGAATCCCAGACCATCGTTGTTCGTTCTCCCGCTGATTTCCAGAGAGCCCAGTCTGCATGAAACTTCTTTGCTCCATCATTGTGATATTCATACTTATGTCCAGGCTTAAGTGATTCTAATTTGTTCCCACTGATGGCCCCGTAGGAAGGAAAAGTTTGCGCCGCAAAGTAGACACTTTTATCAGTGCCGACATACGCATGAGAAGTTTTAACAAGCTCAGCGATGAGCTCCTGCATTCCTTTGATTTCTTCACTTGCTCGTGGGTAAACATCAGCTGGCGCAATATTGAGTCGCATTAAATCCTGATGAAATAACTCTTCATACTTTCGGGCGATTACAAAAGGGTCGATCTTTTCCTTCTTCGCCTCAGCGACTACCTTGTCGTCTCCTACTTCATTGCCTTCAAAGTCTTCACCCATATGTCCAACATCGGTAATATTTTGAATGACTTTTACTTTAAACCCATTGATCAAAATTAGCTTCGCAATTAAGTCACTTAAAAGAAATGTTCGTAAGTTGCCAACATGGGCATCTCGATAGACAGTTGGGCCGCAGCAATACATCCGCACGTATTCACCATTGGAAAGAGTTATCTCTTTATTGACCCTCGATTGCGTATCAAATATTTTTATTCCTGTAGAGATTTCACTCATTGTGTTCACCTGAAGAGACTACTTTCCATAAGGCAACACGAGCGGGGTCAAAGGTGATCAGTGAGCCATCTTTCTTGCGCACCTGCGTCACCGATTCAAGGTGGCCAAGGAGGTCGCGAAAGCCACCCTCCGGGTCAAACAAGCGAATGCTGACGCGGTGGCCAATCTCATTTTCTGAAGGGCTGTCCTTCATAACTGGCCTCCTTCTCGAGGTGCATCCACTATTGTCTACCTATTATTCTTGCCTAACTGGCAGTAACCGCCACTTGAGACCAAGTGTCAGATACGCCAAATGAAACTTTGAAAGGAAGACCGTGACCTACGTAATTGCCGAACCTTGTATCGATGTGAAAGACAAGTCTTGCATCGAGGAGTGTCCTGTTGATTGCATTTATGAAGGTGGCCGGATGCTTTATATCCAGCCTGATGAGTGTGTTGACTGCGGAGCATGCGAGCCTGTCTGCCCAGTAGAAGCTATCTATTATGAAGACGACATTCCAGCAGCATGGAAGCAATACGGCGATGTAAACAGCGGCTTCTTTGTAGAACTTGGTTCACCAGGTGGTGCAAGCAAAGTTGGTGCGACAAATAGTGACCACGCAACTGTTGCTGCGATGCCTGCGAAGGCTGGCGAGTAAAAGATCAAACTCCCGGATTTCCCCTGGGATGTACTTGCTCCATATGGAGTGCGGGCAAAAGCACACCCTGAAGGCGCGATAGATCTTTCTGTAGGAACTCCAGTCGATTCAACTCCTGATTTTATCCAGCAAGAACTTTCCAACTCTTCAAACTCTCCTGGTTATCCACTAACAATTGGCTCTCCTGCGTTGCGTGAAGCAATGCGTAGTTGGGCAATTAATCAACTAGGCATTACAGGCGACTTTGATGTTTTACCAACAATTGGCTCCAAAGAATTTATTGCATGGCTTCCCTCCATCCTTGAATCAAAGAAGGTTCTCTATCCAAAGATCGCTTATCCAACATATTTAGTGAGCGCCCTGATTGCACATGCAAAAAATGAGGCAGTAGATACTGATCCCACTAAGTGGCCGGAGGCTGATCTTGTCTGGGTGAACTCGCCTTCTAATCCAACAGGCAGAGTTACACCCTTTTCTGAACTTGAAGAGATTATTAAATATTCACGTAAAAATAATTCAGTGATTGTCAGCGATGAGTGCTACATCAACTTCCCGGCAGATATAAATGCTGCGCAGCCAATTTCAATATTTAAAGCCGCTGCGGGGAACAATGAAAATTTACTTGGGGTTTACTCGCTCTCTAAACGATCAAATATGGCCGGTTATCGCGCAGGGCTTGTTGTCGGAGATAGCGCCCTCATTGCCAAAATTCGTGAGGTAAGAAAACATGCAGGAATGATTCTTTCCGCCCCGGTACAGGCAGCAATGATTGCCGCACTCGGTGATGAGAAGCATGTGCAGGTCCAAGCGGAGCGTTATGCCCGCAGGCGTTCCATCCTGCGTCCAGCCCTGGAATCACTTGGTTTTAAGGTCGAACACACAGCAGCTGGTTTATATATTTGGTGCACACGAGGTGAAGCAGATATGGATTCAGTTTCATTTCTTGCCGATCGCGGTGTTCTTGTAACACCCGGTCATTTTTATGGAGAAGCCGGGGCGAAATATATTCGCGTTGCACTGACTGCTACTGACGATCAAATTACCCGAGCTGCGGCAAGAATGACTGCGTAGAGTGAACTCATGAGTCAGGTGCGGTCAGCCATTTTACTTGTTGGGGGTTTTGGAACCCGTCTGCAACCGCTCACATTTAAAACGCCTAAGCCAATGCTCTCTGTGGCAGGTATTCCTTTTACGCAACATCAAATCATTAAAGCCAGAGATGCAGGAATTAAAGAGATAGTTCTTGCTACCTCCTATCTTGCAGAGATTTTTGAGCCCTACTTTGGTGATGGCTCTCGCTTTGGAATCAATGTTCGTTATGCAGTTGAAGAAGTTGCCCTTGGCACAGGGGGAGCAATAGGAAATGCAGCAAAAATGCTTCAAGAAGATGGTCCGGTTGTGATCTTTAATGGTGATGTTTTAAGTAGTCATGACCTCAAAGGACAGATCAATTTCCATGTTGAAAATAGTGCAGATATTTCACTTTATCTGACAGAAGTGGCAGACGCCCGTGCATATGGAGCCGTTGAGATGAGCGGTGTAAATATCACTTCGTTCAATGAGAAAATGGAAAATCCTCCAACAAATATTATTAATGCGGGTTGCTATATTTTCAACCGCGAAATGGTCTCCACTATCCCAGAAGGTGAAGTTATAAGTGTTGAGAGGCAAACCTTTCCGGGAGCCCTTGCATCTGGGAAGAAGTTATGCGGCTTTGTTGATCGCTCTTATTGGCTAGATATCGGAACACCGGCTGCGCTTTTGAAAGCAACCTCTGATTTAATTTCTGGAGTTGCTTCCTCAGTGGCCTTTGACGAGTTACTTGCATCGGGTGCCTATAAGAGATCGGGCACAGCCCTGATTAGTTCAACAGCAAAGATTGCGGGCTCTGCATCGGTGGAAAATGGAAGCTTTGTGGGTCAGGGAGCCAGGGTGGGAGAGGGAGTAAAAATCTCTCATTCGATTATTGGTGACGGCGCATTGATTGGCGATCGCGCTGATATTGACTCTTCATTTGTTGCTCAAAGCGCCGTATTTCCTGCCGGATCCATCGCAAACGGCCAATTTTTCGGCTTTTAGGCTCATATTTACCCCCAGAAGGGGACTTCTGGACTTGACTAGTTGGACTTACACGCGTGTAATTCACCCAAGAAGTGCAGAGGAAGCCCCGCCGACGCATCAGATCAGCAGTGAACTATCTATGAAGTATCTAGGAGTACATATGTCAGAACGTCCAGCCTTTCTACCTTTAGAGTCACTTGGCCAGGGGACCCCAGACCTTTCATGGCAGGAGCGCGCATTGTGTGCTCAAACCGACCCAGAGGCTTTCTTTCCTGAAAAAGGTGGATCAACACGTGAAGCTAAGCGTGTGTGTTTATCTTGTGATGTCAGGTCTGAATGCTTGGAATACGCTCTAGGACATGACGAGCGTTTTGGTATTTGGGGCGGACTTTCAGAGCGCGAACGCCGTCGCCTCAAGCGCCGTTCGGCTTAATTACCTCATCTTCGTTTTAGTGGGTGCCAACTATGGCAACTAAATCTTCAGCGCCGAAAGATGATTTGTTTGTTACTGCAATATTGGTAACTCATGACGGTGCAACTTGGCTTCCTCAAGTAATTGCAGCCCTCTCATCACAAAGCAGACCAATCGATCGAATTGTTGCCGTTGATACAGCGTCCATAGATGCCTCGGCAAAACTTGTGACCACCTCTGGAATACCTGTCATCAAAGCAGATCGAGAAATTGGCTACGGAGATGCAATTGAATTAGCGCTACAAAATTCACCTCGGCTAGATGAATCTAATTCCCCAGGTAAAGAGTGGATATGGCTTATTCACGACGATTGTGCCCCAACGAAGAAGGCGCTGAGCCTGTTAATTGGTGCTGTGAAAGACCGCCCACAAGTTGTTATTGCAGGACCAAAACTCGTCGGCTGGTCTGACCATGAGCATCTTCTTGAAGTTGGTGTTTCAATTGCTGGCAATGGTTCTAGATGGACCGGGCTTGAACCTGGTGAACAAAATCAAGGTCAACATGATCAAACAAGAGAAGTTCTAGCGGTGAGTACAGCCGGAATGCTTGTCAGACGTGATGCATTTGAGGATCTTGGAGGGCTTGATCCAAACCTTGCGCTCTTTAGAGATGATGTGGATTTAGGTTGGCGAGCCCACGTTGCCGGTTTCGGTGTTATTTGCGTAGGAGAAGCAACTGCTTTCCATGCTCAAGCATCAGCAACTGAACGGCGCAGTGTGGATGTGTCAGAGGCTTTTTTACATCGCCCACTGTTACTAGATCGTCGCAATGCAGCATATGTCTTATTAGCTAATTCATCTTGGTGGATGTTGCCATGGGTAAGTCTTCAAATAATCGGGACATCACTTCTGCGGGCATCTTTTGACTTACTTGCCAAGCTTCCAGGTTACGCGGCTGATGAAATTGTTGCTGTTGGATTATTACTTATTCACCCAGCGGAGTTATTTACAGCCCGTAAAACCCGTAAGCAAAAGCGACTTCTGAGTCCTAACATCATTAAGCGTTTCATTCCTCCACGGGGAAGTCAGATTCGCGCAGGTGTTGATCGAGTAGTTACGACTCTGTCTCGCAGATTCCGTGATGATGAACCAGAGCAAGCACAGTCACAAAGCTATGCAAACATCGGAACCATAAATGAGGAATTTGATGATCAGGATCTTTCAACTCCGATTAAAACTTCGGTAATCAAAGAGGTTCTTCGTCGGCCAGAATTTTTCTCACTGATTGTCATCACTCTCATCTCATTTATTGCGGGTCGTGCGCGTTTTGGCGCTATATCTGGAGGAGCCTTAGGGGTTTCTCCTGGAAGCGGAATGGATCTGCTGCGTGCTTATGTCAGTTCTTGGCATCAAGTAGGAATGGGTTCAGCTATTTCAACTCCTCCATGGGTTGCACTTACTGGGCTTGCTGCAATTCACAGTTTTGGCCACCTACCCTTGCTGATCTCGGCACTATTTCTTTTTACACCGCCACTGGCTTTTTATATTTTTTACTCTTGCCTACGAAATATCTTGAAAACTCGAATTGCTGCCACGATTGGTGCTTCTGTATACGTTTTGACGCCCTTACTTTGGGGATCACTCAACCAAGGTCGGCTTGATACCCTGATTTTTTATCTAGTCGCACCTTGTTTTCTTTTTATACGACCATTTTCATCAGATATTGATACGGCAACCTGGCGTAGAGTCTTCGCGATCTCACTTTTTGTCGGCGTAATTCTCACCTTCTCACCTTTGCTTTTTGGACTCTGGACTATTGCTCAGATTGCATTAATGCTTCAGAAATTTCTTGAGGCCCGATCGGAACTATCAACTCAGTCACTTTTTGACACTTTAGAGAGCGAAGAGTTCAGACCAGTTCTTCGTAGGCTGGCAATGTTTCTTGTTCCAATATTTATTGCATTGCCATGGTCGGCTTCTCTTTTTGTCCACCCAACTCATTTTCTAGTTGCTCCAGGAATTCCAAGTCAAAATGGTGGCATCACACATGTTCTTTCGCTCAACTCAGGAGGCGTCGGAACTCCACCAGCATGGCTTCTTGCTCCTCTCGCTATTTTCTTAATCTCTGCGCTACTTATTCGGGCCGTGCAGCTTCAAGGTTTATTCGCTTGCGCTGTTCTTTCATTAGCCATACTTCTTAATACTTATCATGTGAGCGGGAACGGGGCAGTTGCAAATGTCTGGATTGGGCCACTGCTTCTCATGATCTCAATTGTGATCATTCCAGCCATCCTGTTGCAAGCAGAAGAAGTAATCCCAACCCTGCGTAACAGCAGATTTGGATTGACACACATCGCCGTTGCTGGCGCTGCATTACTTACGGCAGTGTCTGCAGCTGGAATGATTGTATGGATCTGCTTGGGGACTTCTGCCTCACTAGTTAAAGCTGATCAGCCAGCAGTTGTTCCTGCATTTGTCTCTGCTCTTGAAGATACCTCGATTCGTCCGAAAACACTTGTGATCGATTCAAATTTGCAGGGAACTTCTTATTATGTTTCACGAGGAAGTGAAGTGCGATTAGGCGATGCAGATGTGGCATCTTTGGTTCCCCTTGCCGTCCAAGACGCAATTAGTCAGCTTGTCACTGAAGGCAGCGGTACTGCGGGTAAAGTTTTGGGAAGCTTCGGTATTCAATATGTTTTTGCTAAAGCTCCTGTACCAGCATCACTTGCACGATCGATCGATGGTGTTGGTGGTTTTACACGAATGTCGGCTACATCTGCTGGTGATATTTGGAAGGTTGTTGGAGCGGCGCCGAGGGTAATGTTTACAAATTTAGCTCATGAAAGCTTCCTAGTTCCAGCTAGTCCAATCGGAGCATCGGCAGTGATTAACGGTCCTGGACTCATTACGGTTGCAGAGAAGTATGACAAGCGCTGGCATATGTTGCTTGATGGTATTCAAGTTCCAATTCAACATTCTCAAGGTGACCTACCAGTCTTTACTGCAACACATGGTGGACATGTAATCATCCTTTTTGATGGGACAACTCATAGAGCATTAATCTCATTACAATTTCTATCACTCATCATCGTAATTGTTATGGCGTTGCCATGGGGTCGCCGCCGCCGCGAAGTTCCTGTTGAGGAGCTGGCATGAAAACTATTAAATTGAAAATCCCAAAGATAAGACTCGGCAATTCATATCAGATGCTGTTTGCTCCAGTTTTGCTTCTCATCGTCTCTCTTATTGCAGTATCAGTTCCTCAGGCAAAACAAGTGCTAGCAGTTTCACATGATTATCCGCCTGTTATCTGTCCCGGTGCTCTTTCAGGTGGGACGCAGACAATCTCTCTTCCTACAAAGAATTTACAAATTAGAGGAGTTGGCTCAAAGTCTTTGAAGTTATCTACAACCCCACTCACTCAGCTTGGATCAAATTCAAATCCAACATACATATCTGGAAACTCCGGATCTGAAATTGCATTCAACACAATCGGTGGCTCAATCAGCGCAGCTGCCGTGTGTAGCGTGGGAGGCCCAAGTGAGTGGTTTATTGGTGGATCAGCAGGGGTAACAAGTGCTGGTGTTCTCAACATAGTTAATAGTGGACTGAGTGAATCAAGTGTCATGATCTATCCATACACTTCCAAGGTTGCACTTGCCCCAATCCCTGTGAAAATAAAAGCGAACTCTGATTCAAAAATTTCACTCTCTAGTATTGCCCCTGGTGAGAGTTCTGTTGCTCTGAATGTCGTCACTCAGTCTGGGCGGGTAACAAACTTTTTACTCGATCACCAAAAGCAAGGCCTTCGTGAGCTTGGCGCAAGTTTTGTTAATCCAGTTTTCTCTCCGACAAAGAAAGTATTTATCGGGGGACTATTTAATGCCACGGGAAAGAATGCCTCCACATCACACCTCATGCGCTTTTTAGTTCCAGGAAGTATTAATGCAAATATTTCAATGACTGTTTACTCTGGCGATGGCTCTTTTACCCCTGTTGGATTTGATCAGCTATCAATTACCCATCAGAAAGTGATAGATATAGCGCTTCCCACATTTAATGCCTCATCCCCATTGGGAATTGAAATCAATTCCGATCAACCGCTTTTTGCTTCAGTTCTTACAAATCCTCAAGCACGCGGTGGAAGTGATTACGCATGGGCAACACAACTCTCACCTATCTCTAAATTTGCACTGAACCTTGCGGGTAATTCGGCAAGCTTTGTTTTCATGGGCCAGCAGGTTTCATTAGGCCTGAGTTGGCAAGGTGCAAATGGCAAGACGCAGCGTGCATCTTTGGATAGTCCTGATGTTGTTGTGTGGAAACCAACGGAAACCATCCGTGGGTTAACCATCACTCCTAGGGTTAAAACACCGATTTATGGTGGAGCCGTACTTACGAACCCTGGGGGAACTTCTTTGAACTATCTACCTCTACTTGCAAATCAAGTACTTGCTGGCGCTTCCTTGCCAACGCTGGATATTCGGACACTGACACACGATTAATCTGGCGCGTCTATTAAATCCACATGTTTATGAGGCCGAACCGATAGCCTTTACATTGTGAGAACACCTCAGCGATCAACAAGAACTTGCTCCCGTGCAAGTTGTCGAACGCCTGCAAGCATGACCCTCACATACATTTATTCAGATTCAACTGCAGTTCTTGGTCCTCTGGCTACATTTGCTGAACCACATGCATATGACTTGTGCCCACTACACAGTGAAAAGCTCACAGTGCCAAATGGTTGGTCAGTTGTTAAATCTGATATCCAAACTGACAGCGTTGGCCCAAACGAAGATGACTTAATGGCGATTGCAGATGCAGTAAGAGAAGTTGGCACACATCAGGTGCAAGACAATCTTGCGCAATCCAAGCCATCTGAAATTGGTCGTAGAGGGCACTTACGCGCACTTCCTTCAAATTAAGGTTTCTTGAAAGATATGTTCACTATTGAGCAACTTGATAAAGTCATAAAAGCATATGATGTTCGAGGACTTGTCAGTAAAGAAATTACCCCTGATTTTTCATTTGTCTTAGCAACTGCTTTTGCTCGCTTTCTCCAAGAAGAGCGAGAACCAGGAACAGTTGTTATAGGGCAAGATATGAGGCCATCATCTGATCCTCTAGCAACAGCCTTTGCTGATGGAATCACATCTCAAGGATTGGATGTAATCCGCATAGGGCTTGCGTCAACAGACATGTTGTATTTTGCCTCTGGTTCATTGAACGTGCCTGGAGTTATGTTTACCGCTAGCCATAATCCCGCTGCGTACAACGGCATGAAGTTAGCAAAAAGTGGTGCTCGCCCGATTGGTTCTGAATCTGGACTCAACAGAATTAAGGATCTCATGACCAAGGGTGTTCCGATTAATAGTCGTGGCATTGGGCGCATTACGGAGAGAAACATGCTTCCAGAGTATGTTGATTTCTTATTGAGTCTTTTTGGTAAAAAAGAGTTCTCAGGAAAGCGCAAATTGAAAGTAGTTATCGATGCGGGTAACGGCATGGCCGGATACACAGCACCTGCAATTATGGAGCGTTTAAATGTTGAGGTAATTCCATTGTATTTTGAGTTAGACGGGAATTTTCCTAATCACGAGGCAAACCCACTTGATCCTAAAAATCTTAAAGACCTTGTTAAAGAGGTCAAAAAAAGTAATGCTGATATTGGTCTTGCTTTTGATGGAGACGCGGACCGATGCTTTTTAGTGGATGAAAATGGAGATCTCGTCAACCCATCAACTCTGACATCTCTAATCGCAATCCGCGAACTTAAGCGAAAGCCTGAGTCGAAAATTATTTATAACCTTATTTCTTCACAGGCGGTACCGGAAATTGTTAGCGAGCATGGGGGAGTACCTATTCGCTCTCGGGTGGGGCATTCATATATTAAAAAAATGATGGCAGAAACCGGAGCTATATTTGGCGGAGAGCATTCAGGACATTTTTATTTTGCTGACTTTTGGAAGGCAGATTCTGGCGCACTTGCTGCCCTTTACGCGATTGCAGAGTTATCTGCTTCAAAGAAAACTCTTTCAGAATTATTGGCCCCACTGAATCGATATGTTTCTAGCGGGGAAATCAACACGAAAGTATCTGATCCCCAAGGCGCTGTAGATTTTGTTAAGGAGTCCTTCAAGCAAGATTATGCAATAGATGAGCTCGATGGAGTCACCGTGACTGGCCCTGACTGGTGGTTTAACGTGAGGCCTTCTAACACCGAGCCACTGCTCCGACTTAATGTCGAGGCGAAAACCCCTGAGCGTATGAAGCAAGTCAAGGATCAGGTCCTAGCCCTTTTCAGGTAATGTTGCGCCATACCTAGAGGCCATCAGATTTATAAGGAGCACTTGTGTCAGTTGAAACAAAAGTTGGACATGATATTGCCAATGCATCATTAGCTGCCGAAGGAAAGAAGAAGATTGAATGGGCAGAGCGCAACATGCCTGTGCTGGCACAGATTAAAGCTCGCTTCGAAAAAGAAAAGCCATTCACAGGTATTCGTATCGCTGCTTGCATGCATGTGACTACTGAGACTGCAAACCTCATGCGTGCATTAAAAGCTGGTGGAGCAGAACTCGCACTTTGTGCCTCAAACCCTCTTTCAACTCAAGACGACACCGCTGCTGCGCTTGTTCATGAATATGGAATTAATGTCTTTGCTCGCAATGCTGTTGACCGTGATGGCTACTACGGACACCTCAACTCTGCTTTGGATATCAAGCCAAATCTTGTTTTTGATGATGGCTGCGATCTGGTCAATACTCTCCACACAACTCGCACGGAACTCATTGATGGAATCATGGGTGGATGCGAAGAGACAACCACTGGGGTTATCCGCTTGAGCCAGATGACAAAAGATGGCGCACTAAAATTCCCAATGATTGCGGTTAATGACACCGACACAAAGCATATGTTTGATAACCGTTTTGGAACTGGTCAATCAACAATGGATGCAATTTTCCGTGCAACCAACGGCTTGATTGCCGGAAGTACCTTCGTTGTTTGCGGCTTCGGTTATTGCGGCAAGGGTGTTGCAGAACGAGCACGTGGCATGGGCGCAAATGTAATTGTCACCGAAATTGATCCCACGAAGGCACTTGATGCACTTATGCAGGGATACCGTGTGATGGATTCACTTGAAGCGGCAAAGCTTGGAGATTTCTTTGTCACCGTTACAGGTAACCGAGATGTTTTGCGTGAAGAGCATTTTGCAGTCATGAAGGACGGAGCAATTTTTGCTAACTCAGGTCACTTTGATATTGAGATTGACGTTGCCTGGCTTGAGAAAAATTCTAAGCAAAAGAAGCGTATTCGCCACCAGACAGATGAATATGCATTAGCGGATGGTCGCCGGTTGCTTCTTATTGCAGAAGGTCGCCTTGTTAATCTTGGCGCTGCAGAAGGCCACCCAGCATCAGTTATGGATATGTCATTTTCTGATCAAGCCCTCACAGCTGAATGGCTCATTAAATCTGCAGCAGGATTGGGTGCTGGTTTGCACGATGTTCCAACTCATATTGATAAGGAAGTCGCTCGCCTTAAGTTGGAGAGTATGGGCGTTTCAATTGACTCACTTACTCCAGCACAAGAACTTTATTTGAACTCTTGGGAACACGGTAGCTAATGACTCTGATCATGGTCGTCGATGACGACCAAGATCTTGCAGAAATGCTGGGAATCGTCCTTACGGGGTCTGGCTATGAAGTTGATTTAGTAAATTCTGGCGATCAAGTCATGACGCTTTTTGATGCTCATCAGCCCGACCTTATTTTGTTGGATGTGATGCTTCCAGGAATGGATGGCGTTGAAGTGTGTAAAGCAGTTCGAGCAAAATCAATGGTTCCTATTGTTATGTTGACGGCAAAAGGCGACACACAAGATGTCGTGCTTGGCCTAGAGGCGGGCGCGGATGATTACATTGTTAAGCCATTTAACCCGAACGAATTAATTGCTCGCTTAAAAGTTCGATTGCGTAGAATTACCTCAAATACTGGGGCAACGCAGTTGAAAATTGGGGATGTTGTGATTGACCAGGTTGCGCATACCATTATAAAAAATGGGAAGACAATTCCTCTCACACGTCTTGAATTTGATTTATTGCTTGCATTAGCCCGTGAACCAGGACGAGTATTCACCCGTGAAGCTCTCCTTGATGAGGTCTGGGGCTATCAAAACGCCGCTGATACACGATTAGTTAACGTTCATGTTCAACGCCTCCGAGCCAAGATCGAAGCAGATGTAAACAATCCGCTCATTATTCAAACTGTCCGCGGGGTGGGATACAAGGCGGGCAGATGAGATTTATAGGCAATCGCTGGCGAAAATCACTTTTATTTCGAGTAATTTTAACAACATTTGTTCTCTCAATTTTACTTATCGGCGCTACAGGAAGCGCACTCTATTTTCAAATAGCTAATGGAATTTATAAAGAGAAAACAAATGGATCTGTAGTTGAGGCACAATCACTTATTCAGTATTCGCAGGAGCAGTTATACGCGACGGAATACATAGCTAAGATCAAAGTCAAGGATGTAATAGCCAACATTGTTCGCTCTACTGATCAAACTCTCACATCATCACCTCGGGATGTAGTTTTGGTTGGAACACCGATCAAAAACGGAAAAAATGATTTGTATAACAGCTCCTCTGGGGGAGTCCGAGTTAGCGGTATTCCGATGAATCTTCGAAAGAAAGTTGAGCGCTCTGACAAAATAAAATGGTCAAGAGATTCCATAGTCTTCAATGACGGCAATAAGTCAGATGCAATTATTGTGGGTGGTCGAATAGCTATACCAAATCAGCCTCCTTATGAGCTTTACTATGTTTTTTTACTGTCTGAGCAAGAAACTATTCTCAGCTTGGTTCTCAGTCTTTTTTGGTTTACGGGAGTATTTCTTATTTTGCTTATTGGTCTTTTGTCTTGGTATGTCGTGCGGCAAACTGTTAACCCTGTCCGAGCAGCAGCTCAGATTGCTGAAATGTTGACCGCTGGAGACCTTGACCGACGAATGACGGTTCAAGGAGAGGATGAGATGGCAAGACTTGCTATTTCATTTAACGAAATGGCTGTGTCAATGCAGCAGCAGATTTCACGCTTGGAGAATTTGTCACGTTTGCAGCAGCGATTCGTATCTGATGTTTCACATGAATTGCGCACTCCGTTGACCACAATCCGAATGGCATCCCAGGTAATTTTTGATGAGAAAGAGAAGCTAGATACTTCTGCCGCAAGAAGCGCAGAACTTCTGATGTCACAGATTGCGCGCTTTGAACTTCTCCTTACAGATTTGCTTGAAGTTAGCCGATTTGATGCTAGTGCTTCCATTCTTGAGAGTTCTCCGGTAGATATTAAGGCCCTAGTCAGTCGCACAATCGATCAACTTCAGCCTGAAGATCTCAATCAGATCAAGAGTGATTTCCCAAGCAACGATGTTGTTGCCGAGGTAGATCCTCGCCGTATTGAGCGCATTATGCGCAACCTCATTGCTAACGCAATCGATCACAGTGAGAGTAAGCCGATAGTAATTACGATCAAAGATAGCCAGAATGAAGTTGCAATTAGTGTGAGAGATTTTGGCATAGGCTTTAACGAGAGTGAAGCAAACCGTCTTTTTGATCGCTTTTGGAGAGCTGACCCATCACGTTCAAGAATTCGTGGAGGTACAGGATTAGGGCTGCCCATCTCACTTGATGATGCGAAGCTTCACCAAGGGACATTGCTGGCATGGGGATCTCCTAATAACGGTGCTCACTTTGTGCTCACAGTTCCAAAGCTTCCAGGAATTCCAATCCAAAATGACTTAATTCCTGTCAACCCCAACCTCGCTGCATCCACAAGTTTTCTAAAATTTAATGAGGATGATATTTAATCTAGGGGATAGTTGTTATGTGCCTAGAAGAAATTACATCCAAGGGATATCCGACTTACTTTTTCCAAAGATCTGCCTGATCTGTGAAGAACCAGGAAGAGATATCTGTGCACCTTGTAGGAAAGGTATCTCATCTGCGCCTAGCTGTGCGAATGTAGATAAGGTGAAAATTGAGGCTGGGGCGATTTACACAGACTCAACAGCAGCTCTTGTTGTTCTTGCTAAAGAAGAAAATAATTCAAGTGCGAGAAGTATGCTCGTTGAACTTCTATACGCGGGATTACAAGCGGCAATATCTGAACTGGATTACAAAAGTTATGTTCTCATTCCCATGCCTTCTAGCAAAACAGCTAATCGAAGGCGCGGATATGTACATTCAGTAGTGTTAACAAAATTATTACTCAAGCGCATTTGCCTAGACGAAGTCCATGGAAGAAACTTTTATATTGGTGACTTTATGGACATAAATCGAAAAACATTTGATCAGAGTCAATTGAATGCTGATGGACGTAGGAAGAACCTACAAGGAGCCTTTGAATTTGCTCAGAGTTCAGCCAGTAAAAAAATGCTTATTCGTGAAAACCAGGGCTTGCTACTAGTTGACGACGTGATGACTACCGGTAACACATTCAAAGAAGCGATAAGAGCCCTTCGAATCGAAGGATTTGAGCCCGCTGCGGCCCTTTGTGCATGTGTCTCGGGCAAGAGATTTTACTAATAAGATACGGGGATGGCTGTTCTAGACAAGATCCTGCGCGCTGGTGAAGGCCGTGCGGTCCGGAACCTAGAAAAACTCGCAGCCGAGGTCAACTCCTGGGAGTCAAAGATTTCTCCACTGAGTGATGATGCATTAAAAAATCAGACTCAAAAGTTTCGCGATCGTTTAAGCAATGGTGAAGATCTAGACGACCTTCTCCCTGAAGCATTTGCAACAGTCCGTGAAGCTGCTAAGCGCACGCTGGGTCAACGACATTACGATGTTCAACTTATGGGTGGAGCAGCGCTGCACCAAGGCAACATTGCCGAAATGCGTACAGGTGAAGGAAAGACTCTCGTATCAACTCTTCCTGCATATTTAAATGCACTGGCAGGCAAAGGTGTACACGTTGTTACAACAAACGACTATTTAGCAGAGCGTGATAGCGAATGGATGGGTCGAGTTCACCGTTTCCTAGGTTTAAAGGTCGGAGTCATTCTTGCAAGCATGACACCAGCCGAACGCCGAGAAGCGTATGCAGCAGACATTACATACGGAACAAATAATGAATTTGGTTTTGACTACCTGCGCGACAATATGGCTTGGTCATTACAAGATTGCGTCCAGCGTGAGCACAACTTCGCAATCGTTGATGAAGTTGATTCAATTTTGATTGATGAGGCAAGAACCCCACTGATCATTAGTGGACCTGCTGATAAGGCAACGAAGTGGTACGTCGAGTTTGCTAATTTAGTGAATCAGATGCAGCGCGATGTCCATTATGAGATTGATGAAAAAAAGAAGACCGTAAGCGTTTTAGATGAAGGCGTCACGAAAGTTGAAAACTCTCTAGGAATTACAAACTTGTATGAGGCAGCAAATACACCAATGATTGGCTATCTCAATAACGCCATACGAGCAAAAGAGCTCTTTAAGCGTGACAAGGATTATGTAGTTATGAATGGCGAGCTGCTCATTGTCGATGAGCACACAGGCCGCATGCTATCTGGCCGTAGATATAGCGAAGGGCTTCATCAGGCACTTGAAGCAAAAGAAAGAATTGAAATCAAGGATGAAAACCAAACCCTTGCCACAATCACTCTTCAGAACTACTTCCGTCTCTATAAAAAGCTTTCAGGCATGACCGGAACAGCGATGACAGAGGCTGCAGAATTTATGCAGATTTACAAGCTTGGCGTAATTCCAATCCCTACAAACAAACCAACAGCTCGCTCAGATCAGTCAGATCTCATTTATAAGAGTGAAGCAGCAAAATTCCAAGCTGTGGCAACAGACATTCTTGCAAGGCATAAAAAAGGCCAGCCAGTATTGGTCGGTACAGTTTCAGTTGAAAAGTCGGAAGAACTTTCAAATATCCTGACACGCAATGGTGTAAAGCATGAAGTGCTCAATGCTAAGCAGCACCAAAGAGAAGCCGCTGTTATTGCTCGTGCTGGAACAATTGGCGCTGTAACTGTTGCAACTAATATGGCAGGGCGTGGTACCGACATTATGCTTGGCGGTAACCCGGAATTCATGGCTGACTTTGAATTGCAACAGCGTGGATTAAATCCTGCTGATACTCCAGAAGAGTATGAAGCAGCTTGGCCGGCGGAAATTGCAAAACAAAAAGCCGCAGTGAAATTAGAGCATGAAACTGTTGTTGCAGCAGGTGGCTTGTATGTATTGGGTACCGAGCGCCACGAATCACGTCGTATTGATAATCAGTTGCGCGGTCGTTCTGGTCGCCAAGGAGACCCTGGTGAATCTCGCTTCTATCTTTCTCTTCAAGATGATTTGATGCGTCGCTTTAACTCAGGCTTAGTTGAACGTTTCTTGGGAGCTGCAGGAGTTGGCGAAGAGGTTCCAATCGAATCAAAGATGGTCTCAAACGCTATTCGCTCAGCCCAGACACAGGTCGAATCATTGAACTTTGAAATGCGTAAGAACGTTCTTAAGTACGACGATGTCATGAATCGTCAGCGCGAAGTTATTTATAGTGAGCGCCGCGAGGTTCTCGAAGGTGCTGATATACAAGAGCAGGTTCAAAATTTCATGACCGATACGCTCACCGCGTACGTCGATGGAGCAACTGCCGAGGGATTTCCAGAGAATTGGGATCTAGATACTTTATTCCAGGCAATTAATACTCTTTTCCCTATCTCCTTCACACCAGAAACACTCGCTGCAGAAGTTGGGGGCAGAGAAGGTCTTGACTCTGATTTCATACTTGGCAAAGTGTTAGATGATGCGCAGAAACAGTATTCAAAGCGTGAAGCTGATCTAACCCCAGAAGTCATGCGCGAACTTGAACGCAAAGTTTTGTTGTCTGTGCTCGATCGCAGGTGGCGTGAGCACCTCTATGAGATGGATTATTTGCAAGAAGGTATTGGACTTCGTGCGATGGCTCAACGCGATCCACTTGTTGAGTATCAAAAGGAAGGTTACGACCTCTTTGCCGCGATGATGGATGCAATCAAGGAAGAGCTTGTAGGACTACTTTTCCATGTTGATGTAAACATTGAGCAAGAAGGTGGAGCACCAGTCATTCAATCACCCGAGTTGGATGCTCCAAAGCAAGTTTCCAACGAACAATTACGTTATACAGCCGCCGATGTTGATGGTGAAGTTGTGAGCGAGGGCGGAACATCTAAGAATGCTCCATGTCCTTGTGGATCAGGCCGTAAATACAAGCGCTGTCACGGCGCTGCATAACTTCTTACACAAGAGCTAGTTCAGTACATAGCCAACGCTTATCAGCCCCTTCAAAACGCATTACAAGTGAACGAACTCGTTCATTGAAGCGAAGCGTGACAGTAGTTTCTGCGACACCTTCGATTGGCTCCGAGATATATACCTTCCTAATCTTTGGTATTTCACGTTTTTCACCAGCCATATTTAGAAGTGTTGCATAGACGCTTCTATGAGACAGCCTTGCCAATTGCATGGGCTGGCGTCTTCCACCCCAAATTTCGACCACTCCTAATACATAGCGAGTAATCGTTTCTTGTAGTGGAGGAAGCTCACTGCGATAGGAAGGTTTACGGGAAGAGTCTTGATCGTCTGGATATGAAGCATCATCTATTGGTTTTGGAACAAGAAATAGCCTGTGGCCAGTACTACCCCTATTCTCAACAGGCAGATTAATTTGAATCAAAGGGCCATCAAGATTCAGCATAGGGTCTGAAAGAAAGTTAGGGCTCGGATAAATATTTCCGGGCAACGAATGTGTTACTGCTCTTGCATGTATGAGATTTTCCATAAGGGAAATATCGCAAATAAATGCCTAGGAAAAATCATCCGAAAGGATGAACATCTATCAAAAACTGCCTGTGGATAGAGAAATCCAGATTCTCCATATATACGTTATGAATCTCCTATGATCGATTATCAAAAATTCATTCAGAGAAATTCCCGAAGAATTTATGCGAGTGCAGCCCTGGTTGCCGCGCTATTTGCCGCATCGATTTTGCTCAATAGCGGTCCAACTGGAACTGCATGGATCGTTAGAAACTCTATTTCAAGTGGCTCCATCATCTCTGCCCTAGACGTATCGTCTATAAAAGTGAACCTAGCAACTGACGCAGGCCACTTCGCCTCTGCTAAAGATGTGATTATTGGGCAATTTGCTACCCGCACCTTAAGTGCTGGTGATTTGATTTCGACCTCTGATGTGACAAGAACTAGCTCAGCTTCAGAGATTAGATATCTACCTCTAGGAATTGCCCTGAATGATCTCCCGATTGCACTGACTGCAGGAGATCGCGCCGATATCTATGTCATCCCAAAGCAAGCATCACTTGGACCGGCGCTTGTGGTTTCAAATGTGAGCGTGCATCAAATTGATAATAAGTCTCGCGCCCTTGGTGGAAATATCGAGATTGAAGTTTCTGTGGGCATTGCTGCTGCCATGAATTTGGTGGATGCTGAATCCCAAGGTCGTTTGGTGGTTTCACGACATGCGTTCTGAGATCCCCCAGCTGGAAGTCATTACAGCAATTCACGATTCAGAGAGTGAAGACTTTGTCTCACAGCTTCTCTTCTCACAGGGCTGGAATATTATCTATCGAGCATTTGATGCTGCCTCACTCACACGATTTATGCACAGCCGAGGAAGTGAACTTAGAACTGTAATTATTTATATGACAGATCTTCCAAACTTTGACCCAGTAATATTTGGTCAGTTTGCGACAAATACGATCACTTTTATTTCACTCGATGGAATTGAACTCTCATCCCACATAATCATGAGTCAGATTCGCGGTCAACTTCGCCTACCTATGGTTCAGAGTAAACAAAATATCTCCCTACCGAGAGATGAAGAATTTCAAACTCCATATGTCCAAGAGAGGGCTTACCGGGGAAGTAATCAGAAAATTACGATACGTACTAGGAAGGTCATCGCGGTAACAGGAAGCTCTGGCGCACCGGGAAGAACTAGGTTTGCAATTTTGCTGGCAGAGGAATTGGCAATCAAGAGCAAGATCATGCTCATCGATGCCGATATGCGCTCTCAAGGGCTTAGTAGGCAAAGAGAGTTGATACGAACTCCTGAGATACAAACAGTTCCCCTCAGTGCTGCAGATAGACCACGAACTTTGCCCGTGGGTGAGGAGACGACTGTGGTAGATCTAGGAACACTGCCCGCAATCTCAGAGGCTGTTTCTGACAGAAGATGGCACGGCTCCCTGATTAATAACGTTCTAGATAGCGCTACACATCTGATCTACTTGGTGAAATCAACTCCTCCAAACATTGATGAGCTTTCGATGTTTTTAAGAGAATTTCCAGTGCTTGCTAAGAAACTACCGGTGACATATGTATGTGTCTTAGCTGGGCACTCTCGCGAACTCAGGGAGTGGGAAGGGAAGTTTTTGACTCTTACGACCGGTGAGAGTCGATATATCTTGCGAGAGAGCCAACTTGAGCGCGATATTGAAGGCTCTGGATTGCCATTTATGAAGGCGGGAAATTCCAAGCGAAAAGAGATTGCTAAGATTGCGCTCTCTCTTAGTTAACAATGCTGTGAGGAGTGTGATCTGTGAGTTCTCGAATCGACTTAGCAGTTTCACACACCGCCCTTTCTCAACGAGATCGTGATCGCTTATCTGAACTAATTTCTGAATGGCAGCTACTCGCCGACCTTTCATTTGCTGACTTAATACTGTGGGTTGCAAAGCGTAAGGATTATCAGAGCTGGCCTGAAGGTCACATCGCCATTGCTCATATCCGCCCCACAACAGCTTCGACTGTATTCGCCCAGGACTTGATCGGGGAAGAACTTGCCTGGGGTAAAAATTCAAGAATTGATCGTTCGCTTTCACAGGGTGAAATTGTTCGAGAAGATGAACCAGAATTGGTTGGCGAAATTCTTATCAAAGAGGAGACAGTCCCTGTTTTCTTTGAAGGAAATGTCATTGCAGTAATCTCGCGCCACCGTGATGCAGAGCAAATGCGCTCACCTTCTAGGTTAGAACTTAACTACCGAGAAATAGCACACCGTATTTATCACATGGTTTCTGAAGGAACATTTCCTATTCAAAATAGTTTTTATCAAGCAGAAGCCGCTCCTCGAGTTGGCGATGGACTCATCAGACTCAATGCCCAAGGTGGCGTAATTTATGCAAGCCCTAATGCTCGCTCTGCAGTGAGCCGATTGGGATGGGAATTAGAAGTTGAGGGTGCGCAGCTAGGTGCAATCTTTGATTCACTATCAACCCACCAGAGCGCTCCCAAAGAAGAAAACTGGGCAACAATTCTCAATGGCAAGATACTTCGACGTGATGATTTTGAAAATGGAAATGGAATCGTAGATCTCCTAGTCATCCCTCTTATTGAGTCACAAGAATCCATTGGAGCAATAGTTCTTGTGCACGATGTGACAGAACTTCGTAACAGAGATCGCGCACTGGTTACTAAGGACGCGACGATTCGGGAGATTCACCACCGCGTTAAGAATAATCTCCAAACCGTATCGGCCCTTCTTCGCCTTCAATCCAGGCGAGTGGAGGATCCGGTGGCTAGCGCCGCCTTAGGCGAAGCAGTTCGCCGTGTTGCATCCATTGCAATCGTTCACGAAACACTTTCAACATCATCAGCTGAGTCAGTGCTTTTTGATGAGGTTTACGACCGAATTGTTCAGAACGCAATCGAACTTAGTGCGCGCCCCATATCACTTGGAAAAATTGGTGAATTTGGCCTTCTTGATTCCCAAGTGGCCACACCTCTTGCGCTTGTCATAACCGAGCTCATCCATAACTCACTTGAGCATGGGCTTGATAAAAGCGGAGATCAACTACGTATTGAAGTAGATCAACAGGGAGATAAATATGAGATTAAAGTCATCGATAATGGCGAGGGATTACCAGCTGACTTTGATTGGGAGAGGTCCTCTAACCTAGGTCTTCAGATCGTAAGAACTCTCACAGAAAACGAGCTCAAAGGTTCCATCGTTTTAAATAGAGTAAAAAATGAGACCGTTGCACTACTGACTTTTAAAGTTTAGAACTGATTCTGGCTCTCAAGCATACGAGCACGATTACGAGCAGCACGGCGTTTAAGCGCACGTCTTTCATCTTCAGATAGTCCGCCCCACACGCCAGCATCTTGACCACTTTCAAGTGCCCATGCCAAACATGCTTCTTTCACATTGCAGCGGTTACAAACTTTCTTCGCTTCTTCGATCTGCGCTAGGGCTGGTCCAGTGTTACCAATAGGGAAGAAGAGCTCCGGGTCTTCATCGCGACAAGCGGATTCATGACGCCAATCCATGCTCAGTTTTTCTCCTTAAATATAGGGAAGTACACATTCATGCTCAAAAACTCTTTTCAGACTTTCAGTTGTCATTTCGACAATGAAAATCCAAATTGAGCAAAGGTAAGCGTTGAATACGTGCTTATTCTCCCGTACCGGCAAGGAGATAACAAGGACATTTGGATATTTATTTCCGTGCCCCTGACAGGAGTTGAACCTGCGCACCCGCCTCCGGAGGGCGGTGCTCTATCCACTGAGCTACAGGGGCTTGTACTCGAAACCCGAGTAAAACAAGCAAGTTAAGGGTATCAGTGAAAGAATTAAGCCATGAGTACACATCGTGATCATGAAGAAATCGCATATTTTGCGACAGGTTGTTTCTGGGGGGCAGAGCGTCGATTCTGGAATTTACGTGGTGTGACTGACACCTCAGTCGGATATATGGGTGGAAATAAGTCACATCCAACCTATGAAGAAGTCTGCACTGCAATGACAGGTCACGCTGAAATGGTGGAGGTCAAATATGACCCATCAATAATTTCGTATCGAACTTTGCTCGAAGAATTTTGGGTTATGCATGATCCAACATCTCTCAATCGTCAAGGGGGAGATATCGGCACTCAGTATCGAAGCGCGATATTTACAACCAGTGATGCGCAGCATGAAGAGGCGCTCGCTACCCGCGACCTATATAACGCAGAGTTAAAAAAGAGTGGGATGGATGAGATTGTCAGTGAGATTGCATCGGCAACAGGCGTCACTTATTGGCCTGCGGAGGAATATCACCAACGTTATTTAGAGAAGAACCCAAATGGCTATGACTGCCATTCATCTACCGGTGTTCTCTTCCCATCCGGGACCTTTACTACCAACTAGAGCTCTCTCCCTCTGTCGCTCGCCAGCAATACCAGGCGACAATGCTCTGCATGCCATGGAACTTATCTCCTATGGGGTCTAACTTCTTTGGATCAATCTCTGTCTTAAGTTTATGAATTTTCTCCCATCCCCGGCGCATTGCAAGGTCGCCTACAGGCCATAAATCAATGCGCCCCAAATGGAACATGAGAAACATTTCAACTGTCCAACGCCCAATACCCCAAATAGCAGTCAGCTCTTCGGAGATTTTTTCATTAGAAAGTTTTCCAAATCTTTTAAACTCAACAGCGCCAGAAAGTGTTGCATCTGTTAGTTCTTGGATGGCGCGGACTTTAGCTCCGGAGACCCCAATTTCCCGGAGATCAGATATTTTTAGTTCTGAGATGTTTTCGGGCGAGATCTGTATCGCTCGTTCTTCTAATCTTGCATAGATGGTGTCGGCTGCTTTTACCGATAATTGCTGAGAGATGATGGATCCAACTATGGTTTCATAATGTGTCTTTTTCGGCCTCTTGCGATTAATTGTGCAGAGCGGGGAAGTCGCCACGATCTCTTTAAATTTTGGATCAATTTTTACGATTGCTCGGACATAACGCTTCATTTCAGCTTCAGTGGTTAGTGGCACCGGACTAACTTATCGGTAGGCTAAGACAATGAGTAATTCACACGTGAGCGTTGGTGCCTGGCTCATTACCTTGGTATCACTTGCATCCGTACTCCTCATCGACTTTCTCTTAGCTTTTCGAAATAGGCATAAGGAAACAACACTAAAGTCTGTCGCGCTCTGGACTGTTTTCTATGTTTCAGCGGCGGTCGTTTTTGGTTCCACGCTAGGTATTTGGCTTTCAGAGCAGGCAAGAAGTGAATTTTTTGCTGGTTGGCTTACCGAGTACTCACTTTCATTTGATAATTTATTTGTCTTCGTCTTGATTATGGCTCGGTTGAAAGTTGAGAAAAGCAAAGAAGAGATGGTCCTCTTCTACGGGATTGTTTCCTCCTTATTCTTGCGTGGTATTTTTATTGCCGCTGGCTCAGCGGTGGTAAATAGGTTTCAATGGATCTTTTACTTCTTTGGTTTCTTCTTGATTTATACCGCCTTCTCACTCCTTAAAGAGAGTGAAGAGGAGGAGTGGACCGAGGGCAAAGCAACAGCTTGGCTTCGCAAGCGAGGTGCCTCAGTATTTGTCATTGCATTAACTGCCATAGCGATTACAAACGTACTTTTTGCCTTTGATTCAATCCCCGCAATTTTTGGATTAACAAGAAACCCGTATGTGATTGTTACGGCAAACATTTTTGCGCTCATGGGGCTAAGGCAGCTCTATTTTCTTATTGGCAATTTGATGCATAAGTTGGTTTACCTCACTCAAGGCCTATCGTTGATTCTTGGTTTTATTGGCCTTAAATTGATTTTTGAAGCAGCTATCTCTCAGAAGCACCACAAAGTTATCGGAATAAATATTCCCCAGATCTCACTTGGCCTGAGCCTAGGTTTTATAATCGGTGTTCTATGTCTGACTACCCTTCTGAGCCTGCTCAAATCACGCAAGAGTGCGTGAGGCCAGAAATTATTCGTTAGGCTCAGCTCATGTCAGATTTCCATAAGTTGACCCCTGGCGGGCTCACGCCTGATTCTCAAGTAGTTGCTGCCGGAAGACCAAAGCGTGATGTTGATGCACCCGTTAACACTTCAATTACTTTGAGTTCAACATATATAGCGCCAGGTCAAGTTGGGTATGGCCGCGATGGGAATCCAACATGGTCTGCTTTGGAAGCTGCAATAGAAGAGTTAGAGGGCGGAAAGACTTTAGCTTTCGCTTCAGGTCTTGCAGCAATTTCTGCTTATTTTTCAACCTTATCAAGAGGTGTTGTGATTACAACATCTAAAAATGGTTATAGCGGACTCATGCTCATGCTTCGCAAGATGCAAGAGTCAGGCGCAGCAGAAGTTCGTTATGTTGACATTTCAAATACCCAAGAAGTATTAGCTTCTCTCAAGGGCAGCAATTTACTCTGGATTGAATCTCCAACTAACCCTGCACTTGAAGTTGCTGATATGCCCGCCCTTATTAAGGAAGCAAAGGCAGCGAAGATTGCTGTCGGAGTTGACAGCACATTTGCCACACCCCTCTTGCAAAAGCCTTTAGAGATGGGCGCAGATATTGTTATTCACTCACTGACCAAATACATCTCAGGTCACTCTGATGTTCTTTTAGGTTCGGCTTCGACTAAAGATGAAGCACTATTGGAAAAGCTCAGTGAAGCCCGAGGTCTTGGGGGAGCGATCCCTGGCCCATTTGAAGCCTGGCTAACTCTTCGGGGTCTGCGCACACTTGCAATCCGCTTAGAGCGTGCGCAAAGTAATGCACTTGAATTAGCTAAGCGCCTGTCTAGCCATCCTGCCGTTGAGAAGGTCCGCTACCCAGGTTTGCCAACAGATGCTCACCATAAGGTCGCCTCTAGTTTCATGAAGGGATACGGGGCGATGATCTCATTTGATGTGAAGGGCGGACCAGCAGCTGCGGATAAGGCATGTGCATCATCAGAGTTAGTCACATTTGCCACATCTCTTGGCGGAGTGGAGTCCTTGTGGGAACGCAGGCATCGCTGGAGTAATGAAAGTCCAACCATTCCAACTAATCTCGTTCGTCTCTCCGTAGGTATTGAAGGCGTGGAAGATTTGTGGGCTGATATCGACCAGGCTCTTAAGAAGTCCCAGGGCTAAAAGTTCGGGGTAAGTTCACAGAAAGTTTCCAGCGAGTAACCAGTCTGAAGTAGTACATTTACACCATGTTCAAAGCAATCAAGCGACTAGTGGCCTTCTTTGCCGTTGCCCTGGTTGTTTTTGGAGCTCTCAAGACAGCCTTTTCATGGCTAGCTAATAGCACAAATGATAATCACGAAGTTTTCACCGACGAGGATGACCACGAGCGTCAGTTCTAATCTGATGAGTGAAACTCAAGATTTTCAATACGCAGCGGGCTCGTGCAACATTGGCCCGAAAGAAATTCGTAGGCGCAAATTTGTAGGGCTTGTAGGTCTAGTACTGGTGTTTATCACCGTAGCAAGCTTTCATAGTCAACATGTTAAAGGGTTGAGCAGAATCTCCGTGTTTCTTCCCGCCATACTTTTTTCAATCGGTTATCTTCAATCAAGAAAGAAATTTTGCTTAGCATTTGGACTCGCTGGGATTTTTAACTTTGGCTCACTTGGACAAGTCTCCAAGGTGATTTCCCCCGCTGATAAGGCACTCGATCGTAAGACAGCACTTAATTTGATGATTCAATCCCTCGGCCTTGCCGCTCTGATAACGGTTATTGTCTTAGTATTACCTGTGTGAGTAACAGCAGTCCTAAGGCGCTTCATATAGTTTTAAATAGCGTCAATGAGGATTCACGCGTCTTAAAATGTGCATGGACATTAGGCAATGCAGGATGGGATGTCGAAGTCATTGGCGCTACGCCATTCACCTATTCCGATCAGTTGACCATCGGATATGCCAAGATTTTGAGGCTGCCATTAAAACCCGTTGTTACACAGGCTTTCCTAGCCAGATTTTTGCGAGCATTGCGTTATTACCGCAGACGTATCTATCAAATTCTTCAAATAAAAGAAGAAATTAATATTCCAAATTTAAATCGCGCAGTGCGCGCAGTGGCTCCTGAAGTTCTTCGTTTTTCTCCTGATGTCATTCATGCTCACGACTATACGGCCCTCCCGATTGCGGCTGCTTTAGTAGATTTATTGAGGCGCCAGGGAAAAAATACTTCGTTGATTTACGATGCCCATGAATACGTTCCAGGCGTTGCACATCTGACTAAACCACTAGCAGCTTTGTATTCAAAGAAGGAAAGAGAATATTCACACTTATCAGCTGCTGTGCTTTCGGTGAGCGAACCGATGAGTGATTTGTTGATGGAACACCTCCAGATCACAACAAGGCCAGTGATTGTTGCCAATGACCCATTAGTTGCTGGGCAACAACCATCTTCAAAGAACCTGCGCGAAGACTGCGCAATTGGGCAAGGCGTTCCACTCATGGTTTATTCAGGAGCCGTTGCCCCGCAACGAGGAGTTCAAACGGCCCTTGCCGCTATGCGACTTATGCCTGATGTGCATCTTGCACTCATTGCAAACCCAGCTAATCAATCTGTCAAAGACCTTGTTGCTGGAGCGCCAGATCTGGCAGATCGCTTTCATGTATTGCCCTATGTGCCAAATGCAGAGTTGGTCTCTTATCTTTCATCTGCCGATATAGGGCTGATTCCGCTGCTTCATCGACTTAATCATGAGATTTCACTTATTACGAAGTTTGGTGAATATATGCAGGCAAAACTGCCAATACTTGTGAGTGATGTGAAGACGATGGCAGCAGAGGTTCAAAGGTTAGGAAATGGTGAGGTCTTTACTGCAGAAGATGTTGAAAGCTTTGTAGTTGCAGCAAAGAAAATATTTGCAGATCCTGACTCATACCGCAGGAAATATACCGATTCTATGCTGGCTGAGCGTAGCTGGGAGAGACAAGGCGAAGTGCTTGTAAGTACTTACAATCAGATTGCAGGAGCAACGCCAACGGCGCGGCCTTTGATGCCTTTTACAATTACGAAAGCTCTCCCGCTCCAATAACGCGGAAACTTACTCCTTCAAAGCTCTTTGCGCTCATCGCACGTCTTCCATCAACGACTCCTTGCACACCAGGAAAGTCCTTTTTAGATAAACCTTTATATTCCTTATGGTCTGCCTGCAAAATTACAGCATCGACATTTGCGCCGATTGCATATGGCGTAAACCCAAGAGAGCTGATCTCTTCATCGCTATACATAGGATCATGAACTACAACTTCAGCTCCACGAGATTTGAGCGCTGTCACGGTTCCAAATACACCTGAGAATGCGGACTCTTTTACTCCGCCGCGGTAGGAAATTCCCAAGACAGCAACTTTCTTGCCCTTCAAATCACCCATTGATTTGGCAAGTAATGACACTGCATGTTCTGGCATTTTTGCATTTGCTTCTCGTGCAGAGCGAACAACTGTCGCTTCTGGGTCATTCCAGAGATAGAACCTTGGGTAAATCGGTATGCAATGCCCACCAACAGCAATACCTGGTTGGTGAATATGGCTATATGGCTGAGAGTTGGATGCCGCGATGACTTTTGCGATATCAATGTTGGCCCCCTCTGCAAAGATGGCAAACTGATTAGCAAGAGCAATATTCACATCGCGATAGGTAGTTTCTGCAAGCTTCGCCATCTCACTTGCTTCGGCTGTTCCAAGATCCCAGACTCCATTTTTCTCTGTTAGATCTGGGCGATCATCAAAATCTAGAACTGCTTCATAAAACTTTATTCCAGCCTTTGTACTTGCATCATTAACGCCGCCCACAAGCTTTGGGTATTTACGAAGGTCAGCAAATACACGCCCCGTAAGAACTCGCTCCGGGGAGAAGACAAGGTGGAAATCTTTACCTGCAACAAGCCCTGATCCCTTCTCCAAAGCAGGAGCAAAACGATTTCGCGTGGTTCCTACGGGAAGAGTCGTCTCATACGAGACCAAAGTTCCTGGCTTGAGTCCCTGGGCAATTTTCTCTGTCGCCGCATCCATCCAACCAAAGTCAGGAATACCCTCTTCATCAACGAATAAAGGCACAACAATGACAACAGCGTCAGATTCACTTACGGCAGCAGTCGTATCTGTAGTTGCGGTGAGGTGACCTGACTTAACTGTTTCGCCAAGGAACTGCGCGAGATGGTCTTCACCTGGGAATGGCTCTGTTCCTGCATTAACAAGGTCAACAGTCTTTTGGTTTACATCGCAACCAATAACGTGGTGGCCTTTCTTAGCGAATTGCACAGCAAGGGGCAATCCAATTTTTCCTAGGGCAACGACAGCTATCTTCACCTAGCGACCTCTAGCAATCTTGATTTCTGAACCAGAATTTGCTGATTCAATCATGGCACTTGCAACTCTTACTGTGGCAAGACCTTGCTCCATTGTCACAATGCGATCTACTGCGCCAGGTAATCCAAGAACTGCGTCACGGAAAGCTTCGTGCTCTGTGCGAAGTGGTTCAGGCTTGGCAAATGCATATCGCATCACTGCGCCTTCACTAACGCCACGAAATGATGCAACAGCGTCCCATTGGGTATCAACTGAAGCATTGCCATAGAGCGTTAAATCTGCGGTAAGAGTATCTGCGACAAGCGCTCCGCGCTCACCTGTGACGATAGTCAGGCGCTCTTTAAAAGGAGTCAGCCAATTAACTAAATGGTTGGTAATAATTCCATTTTCTAACTCGCCAATTGCAGCAACCATATCTTCATGAGGGCGACCTGATTTCAAGGCAGTCTTTGCTGAAACGCTTACGAAAGGCGATCTAGCGACCCAAGCGGTGAGATCGATATCGTGTGTTGCAAGATCTTTAATGACTCCGACATCAGCAATACGAGCAGGAAAAGGTCCCTGTCGTCTTGTGGCAATTTGGTAGACACTTCCAAGTTCGCCAGCATCTAAACGCTGGCGTAGTTGTTGTAGCGCTGGGTTATATCTTTCAATATGACCGACTGCTCCTACAAGTTTCTTTGCAGCAAATGCATCTGTAATGCGCTCAGCTGAAGGAGTATCAACTGCCAGTGGCTTTTCAATCAGTGCATGAATTCCAGCAGAAGCAAGGGCTAGCGCAAGCTCTTCATGAAATGCTGTGGGCGCGGCAACCATGGCATAGTCGATATCGAGGGCAATCAGTTCTTCAACTGTCTTGAGCACTTGAAGGTCCCCAGCAACTTTATGAAGATCTCCCATAGGATCGCAGACACCCACAAGTTCAACACCGTCGAGGGAGCCAAGCACGCGTGCATGATGGCGACCCATCATTCCAAGACCAACAAGGCCCGCGCGAAGTTTTGATGCCATATTAGATCTTTGCTACTACATCATTAACAACACTGACAATTTGCTCAAGTTCAGCTTGTGTTAGTGATGGGTGAACAGGTATTGAAAGAACTTCTTTTACTAGCTTTTCTGTTACTGGAAGTGAAATATTTTGATTAAACGAAGGAAGCTTATGAATAGGAGTTGGGTAATACACATCTGCCCCTACGCCACCGTCTTTGATACCTGCAATGACTTTGTCACGTTGTTCACCTGTGATGCCATCAATACGGATTGTGTATTGATGATAGGCATGCTCTGAACCTGGTTGAACAAAGGGAACAATGACACCCTTCAGGTGAGCATCAAGATAGGCAGCATTCTTACGGCGCTGCTCTGTCCAGCCCTTTACTTTTGTCACTTGAACGCGGCCAATAGCTGCGTGAATATCAGTCATACGGTTATTAAATCCAACAATTTCATTCTGGTAGCGAACAACTCCGCCTTGGTTTCGAAGCATTCGTGCCTGATGCTCAACATCGGCATCATCGGTGACAATCATTCCGCCTTCACCTGAAGTCATATTTTTAGTGGGATAGAAGGAGAAAGAAGCAACTTTGCCCCATTCACCAGCCATCTTTCCATTTAACGATGCAAGGTGGGCTTGAGCTGAATCTTCATAAAGGGTTAGTCCGTGCTTTTCTGCAATCACTTGGAATTTATCCATCGCTGCAATATGGCCATACAAGTGCACGGGCATGAGTGCTTTGGTTTTCGATGTAATAAGGCTCTGCACATGCTCTGGATCCATGTTGTAAGTCTTGGGATCAATATCTGCGAAAACTGGAATACCACCTGCCAGCGCAACAGAGTTGGCAGTTGCTGCAAACGAGAACGATGGAACGATTACTTCATCGCCTGGCTTTAAACCAGCAGCAATAAAACCAAGATGTAGAGCGGATGTTCCTGAGTTAACGGCGATGCACTTTCTGCCACCAACAAATTGCGCAAATTCTTCTTCAAAAGCTTTTACTTCAGGGCCTTGGGCCATCATTCCTGTTTGTAGAACTCTGTCTACGGCAGCGCGCTCTTCATCGCCAATGATTGGTCTCGCTTGAGGAATCAACGCGCACTCTCCTCTACTAATTCGTTCTCTGAAATCTGCTTATACGTACTTGCATCCTTTGGGCAACGGAAGTGATTATCGCCTGTTTTCTCCAGTGGAACCCCGGCGCGACCCACCCAGCCAATTCTTTTTGCGGGAACACCAGCAACGAGAGCAAATGCTGGGACATCCTTGGTGACAACAGCGCCTGCGGCTACTAAAGACCACTTACCGATGCTTACAGGGGCAATACAGACTGCGCGGGCACCAATGCTCGCGCCATCACCAATACTCACACCCACGGCTTGCCAATCTGATCCACTCTTCTGGGTCATATCAGTATTTACAGCTCTTGGAAATTGATCGTTTGTAAGCACGGCTGCTGGTCCAATGAAAACACCATCACCCAAAGTTGCTGGTTCATAAACAAGGGCATAATTTTGAATTTTAGAATTCTTGCCAATTTTCACGCCACTACCAATATAAGCACCACGTCCGATGATGCAATTTTCTCCAAGGACAACGCCATCTCTGACTTGAGCTAGATGCCAGATCGAAGTCCCATCGCCAATAACTGCAGTGCTATCAACATCAGCACTGGGCACGATCTTGTTAGGCATTGGAGGAGTCTATCGCAGGTAATTCTTAAGCAATAAGCGCTGAAATTGCATGCGTGAGTGCTAAATATTCACGCGGGCTATCTAAATTTCCCGCTGCCCAGCTGGCACCACTCGCTCTCATCTGGTCAAGTTTTTTAGTGTCTTTTCTTAGGTCTTCAAGTATTACTGCTACCTCAGTTGAAGTAGTTGCTAAAACCCCACTCTTACTTTTTTCAATAAGTTCTGCGCAACGAGGAAGTGGTGTCGAAATGCTCGCTAATCCGACGACCATATACTCGTAAAGTTTTGATGGAACAGCTTCGACAAATGCAGGCGTACTGTGCAATAGGCAAAGTCCTACCCATGCACCTTGGGCTACTTTCCATGATTCGTGAGGGGCAAGTTTGCCAAAGAATTTCACTCTGGAAGATGCCTCAGGGTTATTAGAGATCCATTCGTTTACAAATTCTTGATCTTGTGGAGCAATGGGACCAACTAAATCAAAGTGCCACAGTTTCGCGAGAGTAGCTGAGTGCAACATTGTTTTCAGGCCACGAGATTCACGTAAGTCACCGATATAAATAGCTCGAGGCGTGGAATCACGCTCACCGCTCATGGTGAGAAGTGTTGCATCTGGCAAATTACGAAGAACAATTCTTTGATATGCAATAAAAGGCGGTACTTGCGTATCTGCAACAGTTGTCAGATCTGCTCTGCTTGCAAACCAAAGAGCAAGCTTTGTATCTAAACGAGCAAGCAAGCCTGGAATCCCAAAGTACTTTCTGGCCCATGAGCGGTCTTTAAGAACACGTAAGTAATCCTCATACAGATCCACAGCGAATTTGCGGCCTTTGATAAATGCGAAACCGTGAGTGGGCGCGAACGCTTCGGGAGAAATTGCATATAAAACTTTGCCCTTGGCGCGCAGTGGATAGGACCGTGAGCGAAAGTAGCGCGCAAACAAAGATTTATGTGAACCGCCACGTCGAATAAATAATTGTTCATGGCCATTTGCACGTGGAGCATCGAGTGGATTTCCAGGGGCAAAAATTTCTACGCTCATTCCAGCTCGTAAGAGGGCTCCGGTTATGCGATGAAGTCTGGCATCTGCAATGTTTGCACCGGATGAAATGATCGAGACATCGATTTTTTGCGACATCTGAAGCACCTCTTACATATCTTCATAGTTGGAAGGAAGAGTTCCAACATTTAAAAACTTTAGGTATTCATCAACAATCTTATCGGGCTTGCCTTGGGCCAGCATCGTTCCCTTGTGCATCCAAATTGCCTGATCACAAAGATCTGTCACGGTGGCAAGGGCATGAGAAACAATAAGAATTGTCCTCGCCTCGGCACAGAGTTGGCGCATGCGCTCAAAAGACTTCTCTTTAAATGCGGCATCACCTGCAGAAAGCGCCTCATCTAGAAGCAAGATATCTGGGGTCATTGTGACAGCCACACTGAAAGATAATCTTCCATACATTCCACTTGAATAGGTTCGTACTGGCAGATCGATAAAGCCATCTGGTAGATCAGCAAACTTTGCAATCTCATCAGTTTTGCTTTCGATCTCATCCTTACTCAAGCCTGATGCAAGACCGCCCAAAATAATATTGTCACGTCCAGATAGGGCAGGGTTAAATCCAACGCCGAGTGCAAGAAGAGTCGAAATCTTTCCATTTACTGCAACTCTTCCCTGCGTGGGAGTGAGAATTCCTGCGATGCACCGCATAAGAGTCGATTTACCTGCGCCATTTGAGCCAACAATTCCTAATACTGATCCGTGAGGGATATCTAGCGTCATATGTTTAACAGCTTCAATGGTGCGCATTTTTGCTTCTTGACGAAGACTTGCGCGCATCAAGGCATTTTTAAAAGTGCGCTTAGATTCAAGACTCACCTTATAAGTAATTGATAAATCTTCAATGCGAACCGCCAAATCTTCTGGCATCACATAAGCAGGCTTAGATGCGGATCGCAAAGTCACGCTCCCTAGAAATGAAGAAGTAGCCACCTACACACATCGAAGTTACGGCCCAGAAAATACATCCCAGAATGACGTTTCTTGACAGCCCCGTGTCATCTACCCAAATACGAGAATTTCCCGTCAATGCAGGTCCGAGTGGATTTACATAGAGAAGTAATTTTGATTTGCCATGGAGCGAAGAAGGAAGCCAGAGAATTGGGGAGAGGTACATCCAGATTCGAGTGATGTAGGTCAGTAGCTTATTTGTATCGCGGAAGTAGACATTCATAGTGGCAAATAAAAGTGCTAAGCCAAATGCTGTTAGTGCAATGCATACGATAATAAATGGAATCCATAAGAAGTTCCATGAAACCCCTGCTATTTGCGTTGCTGGGTAAACCCATTTTCCAATAACCAAAACCACAATGTAGACAGGAATTGTGGGAAGGAATTCTCTAAATGCTTGTATTGCACAAGAGAAGGGCAAGAGGGTTCGCGGAAATGCTTGGTTTAAAATCAAGCGCCCACCGAGGGTAATTGATTGAGCTCCAGCCATCACAGTGCTCTGTGCGAAATAGAAAGTAAATAGCCCGATCAGTAGGTGGTTAAGTCGGGTAAGACCATTGTGGTCACTGCCTCCACGGATAATGACGATGACTACGTAATACACAATCCCAAGCAGAAGCGGGTTTAGGATAAGCCATACTTTTCCGAGGCGTGATCCTAGATATTCAGCCTTGTCATTAAACCGCGCGAGCTCAGTGGCAAAAACCCGGCGCCGCCAAAATTCTTTTATGTAAGGAATGAGTGGCGGCAAGGAAGCTTTGTGAGGCTCAAAAACCTGCACTTTAGAGACAAAGTCTTGGTTCGCCGGCATGGGGGTAAGTCTGCCATCCCAAGAGCAAATCTGTGCACAGGTAGCGCCAGCTGGCCACCCGCGCCCGCCTATAGGTGAGAAGAATCGCTTTATTCGAGCAGGTGAATGCCTGCTGAAATTACGAAAGGTAAATATCAGAATGGTTAGAAGTTTGAATAGTTCTAAGTGGATCAAGAGCGCAGCTGGAGTTGCTCTAATCTCAGCACTTTTGCTTCCTGCAATTTTTGAATCAAGTAGCGCAATTGCTGCGCCAAAAGCTGCAGCAAAGGCAACAACAAAGAAGGCACCAGTTGCAAAGAAGGCTGTGGCTAAGAAAGTCGCTGTTAAGAAAGCCCCTGTTAAGAAAGCAGTAGCGAAAAAAGCCCCAGTTAAGAAGGTTGCCGGTACAAAGAAGGTTGCAGTCAAGAAAGTAAGGACTGTTCCAACAGTAGTTGCTCCAGCCGTTGCACCAATAGACCCAACAACTTCTGCAGGTGTGGTTGCAGGCGTTAAGGCCGCAAAGGTTACTAAAGCAGGTAAGGCTTCAAAAGCAAAGGACGCATCAGAGGTTAAGCCTCGTGGACTTCGCCGTCTAAAGATGCTCCTACCGTAGAACTAAGCAAGTAAACAAGAAATAAGCGCTCGTGGCCTTTATTAGTGATCTCACTCAATAGGTCCGTAAGGCTCGAGCGCACCTTGTATGTGAGAAGCAATCAGAGTAACTTCAATATATGGAAATCATATTTCATCCTCGCGGCGCAGTCCTTGCAGAAGATTTCAAAGATATAGCAACCGACAAACTCAAATCACTTGATCGCTTCAGTGTTCTGGTTCAAGGCATCAAAGTTGAGATTAAGCATGAAGCAAATCCTCGCTTTGGGAAGTCTTCCCACATTGTGACGCTCACAACTCATGGCAGTGGCCCATTTGTCAGGGGAGAAGCCCAAGGATTTAATGATCTAGCTGCATTTGATCTTGCCGTAAAAAATCTTGAACTTCAGTTTAGAAAGATGCACGAGCGGGCAAAGGATTACGACCATGAAAGTGTTCGCGATAAAAAATAATTATCAAAAAAGCCCGCCAAAATAATCGGCGGGCTTTTTTAAAAGAGAAGTTACTTCTTTTTCTTTCCTCCAGCTTTAGCACCCATCTTAGGTGTCTTTGATGCTTCAGCCTTCTGAGTTCCAGAAGTTTCTGACATCTCGTGCTTTGCTGTTCCTTCTTTTGCTCCAGCAGCACCTGTTACGTGTGGCTTTGGTGTAGCAGCAAATGCTGCCGAGGAAGAAGCAACGAGTGATGCTGCAATGAGTAGTGCAAGTGATACTTTTTTCATGGTTACCTTTCGAGGTACGAATGTGCTTGAGATTAGTCCCAATGCTTAAGCACTATTTTATGGGAGATCTCTCAATATCTCTGCATGAGAGCAGCTGCGTGTGGGCAGCTCTGAACGTGTGAACCTGAGAATACGGACAGAACTTTTGAAAAGTCCTATGATCTACCCGTGGAGATCAAAACTAAACTTTTTATAAACGGCCAATGGGTTGATGGAGATGGACGCATCCCGGTTGTGGACCCATCTGATGAATCAGTTATTGCTGAGGTCTCAACAGCAGGTGATAAAGAGTGTGATGCTGCAGTAGCCGCTGCTCATACGGCATTTCCTTCATGGTCAAAGACTGCGCCTAGAGTGCGCGCTGAAATACTGCGTAAAGCTTTTGAAATTATGGTGGAAGAGGCAGATGAGATTGCAAGGCTAATTAGTCGTGAAAATGGGAAAGTTTTCACAGATGCTAAAGGTGAAGTTCTTTATGCCGCTGAATTCTTTAGATGGTTCTCAGAAGAAGCATCCCGCGTGGCTGGGGATTTTAGACACTCTCCAAGTGGTGATAAAAGAATATTGGTCACGCATCAACCGATTGGTGTTTCATTACTTATTACTCCGTGGAATTTCCCTGCAGCAATGGCAACGCGCAAGTTGGCTCCAGCACTAGCTGCTGGATGTACAGCTGTCCTGAAACCTGCGACCGAAACTCCTCTGACAGCGATTTATGTTGTGGACATTCTGCACCGAGCAGGAGTACCGGCAGGTGTGGTCAATTACATTTTGCCGTCAAAAACAGGCCCAATGATGACAAAGATTTTGCATGATAAGCGAGTACGGAACCTTTCCTTCACAGGATCTACCGAAGTGGGCCGAGTACTTCTAAGAGAATCATCAGATTTGGTTCTTCGCACATCAATGGAGCTAGGTGGAAATGCACCTGTACTTGTATTAGACGATGCAAATATTGATGAAGCGGTAAAAGGAGCAATGATCGCCAAAATGCGTAATGGTGGCGCAGCCTGTACCGCAGCTAATAGATTTATTGTTGCAAGAAGCGTTGCGGATGAATTTACTAAAAAATTTAGCAAAGCAATGTCTGAACTCAAGATGGGGCCAGGGCTCAGTGAAGGCGCTCAACTTGGAGCAAGTGTCTCTATTAAAGAGCGCAACAAGATTGCAGATTTAGTTGAGGCAGCAAAGGCAGAGGGTGGCCAAATTAACCTTGGTGGAGTAAAGCCGGAGGGTAAAGGTGCTTTTTACCCCGCTACCGTGCTTACCGTGGCAAAAGAAAATTCAATTTTAAGGACTGAAATTTTTGGACCAATTGCGCCGATTGTTATTTTTGATACGGACGCTGAAGGTATTGCTCTAGCTAATGACACCGAATATGGACTTATCAGTTACGTATTTTCTGCTGATCTCAAGAGAGCGATTCGCACTGCAGAAGCACTTGAGTCTGGAATGGTTGCCATCAACCGAGGAGTCATATCTGATCCCGCTGCGCCATTTGGTGGAGTGAAGCAATCTGGTCTGGGCCGCGAAGGCGGATTCGATGGTATTCATGAATTCCTTGAGACTAAATATATTGGTGTTGAGATTTAAGAAGTTTATTTAATCCACTCTGCAATTGCGGAAGCCGTTGTCCTATCACGCAAAATTCTTCGATGACCTAGTCCATTTGTTTTAAGGATAGTGGCATTTGGAATTGCCTTTTCAAGGGCGAGAGCATCTGAAAACGGGATCTCTTTATCTTGCTCGTCATGCACAATCAGTGTTGGCTGCTTTACCTTAGGCGCTACAACATCCCCTCGGGTCTCATCCCAACTTCGCCCTGTAAATGCCTCAACCCGATCGATAAAACTCTTACGAGCTCGAGGAGGAAGATCCATGTATTTTGCAAAACGCTCCAGGACATCGGAAAACAAAAATGGAGAGCCTATAGTGACAACCTTATTGATTGATAATCCATCAGAGAGAGCGATAAACAAAGCGCCACCACCCATAGAGTGACCAATCACGGTATCAAAAGGTCCAAGTTCATCTGAAATCTTTAGAAGCGCGGCAGCAAATTGAATCGCGTTCGTAGCTTTGCCCTGAGCATCACCATGAGCAGGGGCATCCATTGCAACAACGTTAAAACCCGCGGCATTGAGCGCTTCTGCAAGGATGTTCATATGGCCAGCATGCGATTCCCAGCCGTGAATAATTAAAACAGTCTTCTTTGCATCTGGAACACTTTGGCCCCAAGCCACGTAGTCTCCAGCTGAGTGAAGAAGTGTCCAGCTACTCATATTTCTAGATTTAACTTGGCGCGGTTTAACGAATATTTTTGAGGCGACAAGCCCAACTAGACCAGGCAGAATCCACCCGATTGTTCGGTCAAGGAAGCGGATAGTTTTCATTTCATACACCTAGGGTTGATTTTAGTCCCAACAGGGGCAAAATTCACATGCCTATTTTGGAATAGCGAAGCCACTTTTATGGTTCTATACTATGGATTATTGAATTTTCAATCATAAAACTAAGCAGAACTTGCGAGGATGGCCCATGCCAGCAGTAACAGTTAATGACATCACGGTATTGCCTCGCGTTACTGCAAATCCGACTGCAAAAGCGCGTCGTGTTAAGAGCATTACAACTGCTCCGCAAGGCTTTGAAGGCGAAGGCTTTCCCGTCCGTAGAGCATTTGCTGGTGTTGATCTTGCTGATCTTGATCCATTCATTCACTTAGATCAAATGGGCGAAGTGGAATATGCGCCAGGTGAACCAAAGGGCACCCCATGGCACCCTCACCGCGGCTTTGAAACTGTTACTTACATTATTGATGGAATCTTTGACCATAAAGATAACCACGGTGGTGGTGGAACTATTACAAATGGTGACACCCAATGGATGACGGCAGGTGCTGGAATTCTTCACATTGAAACTCCACCCGAGCATCTTGTTGTGAGTGGGGGTCTTTTTCATGGCTTCCAACTGTGGGTGAATCTTCCAGCAGCAAAGAAGTGGTCGAAGCCTGCATATCAAGATATTCGCGCAAACGATGTAGCTCTGCTTTCATCTCCAGATGGCGGCGTACTCATTCGCGTAATCGCTGGCGAAGTAGATGGCCACAAAGGTCCTGGATCAACACAGACTCCAATCACTATTGTCCATGCAACACTTTCACCGGGAGCAGAACTTCGCCTTCCTTGGCGTTCTGATTACAACTCTTTGATCTACACACTTAATGGGCAGGGAACTGTAGGGGATAGTGCAAGCAAAGTTCATATGGGCCAACTTGCTGTTCTCGCTGATGGGGATGTACTTGTTGTTAAGGCAGATGAGTCACAAGAGTCTCGCTCACCAACCATGGATGTATTGATTCTTGGCGGAGAGCCAATTCGTGAAACTGTTGCTTGGATGGGCCCATTTGTGATGAACACAAAGGCAGAAGTTCTCAAGGCATTTGATGATTTCCAAAAAGGTTTGCTTGGAACAGTTCCAGCAGAACACACTGCTGGAACACTCAATCGCAGTGGTGAGGGTTCAAAGCTTAGCGGTGACATTAAAGGTGTTCACAACACACCTACTGAAATAGAAGAGAGCGGTAATAATTAAGTGCCACAACTGTTTGATCCAATAAAAATAAGAGGGCTTGAGATTTCAAACCGTGCATGGGTTAGTCCTATGTGTCAGTACTCTGCAGTTGATGGTGTAGTTGGAGCATGGCATAACGTTCACCTTGGTTCATTTGCAACAGGCGGGGCTGGGTTGATTATGGCAGAGGCAACTGGAGTGGTTCCCGAAGGAAGAATTTCAGTTGGATGTCCAGGTATTTATAACGATACACAAGTTGCTGCATGGAAGGGTATTACTACTTTTGTGCATAGCCAAGGTTCAAGAATCGGAATCCAATTAGCTCACGCGGGGCGAAAAGGTGGAACAACAGTTCCTGGTGCAGATCATCTGATGGCTACTTCTGCTGAAGGTGGATGGGAAGCCGTCGCACCAAGTGCAATTGCGTTTGAAGGTTATCCAGTACCTCATGCAATGACGATAGAAGAAATTCATATCCTTACTCACCAATGGGCAGAAGCCGCCAAGAACGCAGTGAAGGCAGGATTTGATCTTGTAGAAATTCATGCAGCCCATGGTTATCTGCTTCACGAGTTTTGTTCACCACTTTCTAACACCCGTACAGATGAGTACGGTGGAGACTTCAACGGTCGCACGAAGTTCCTCAAAGAAGTCGTTATTGAAGTTCGCAAAGTAATTCCAGAGACAATGCCTCTCTTCGTTCGCATCTCAGCCTCAGATTGGACCGAAGGCGGTTGGACAATCGAAGAGTCAGTCAAGCTTTCCCAAGAGCTAAAAGTGCTTGGCGTTGACCTTATTGACGCTTCAAGTGGCGGCAATATCCACGATGCAAAAATTGCTGTTGGCCCTGGATACCAAGTTCAGTTCGCTGAAAAGATCAAAAGTGGAAGTGGAATCACGACATCAGCTGTAGGAATGATTACTGATCCTGTCCAAGCGAATGAAATTATTTCTTCGGGTAAAGCAGATGCCGTAATGCTTGCTCGCCAGATGCTTCGCAATCCTCGTTGGCCACTTTTTGCAGCACATGAATTAGGTGTTGAAGTTAATTGGCCAAGACAACTTGCCCGCGGCAAGCTGTCTTAACCAGATCAAACGTGGAGGTGCCGGGAATCGAACCCGGGTCCTCTAGTACTGACACAGAGCTTCTACGGGCGTAGTTCGCTAAACGTCTTCTCAGTCCTGACTCTCACACGAACATGTAGTCAACGAACTCATTTGCAGTTAATTTCCCCGGTTACACCCGCAACATTGCAACAAGGTAAGCCCTCTAACGACGTTAGGCTCCGAGTCGAAGGCGCACTCGGTCTAACGGATTTCTATCGCTTAAGCAGCGAGTGAGAAATCAGCGGCAGTTGTACTGGCGCTTATAGTTTTGCCAGGGTTATTGGTTAACGAGATCATCCCGGCTTCCTCGGCCCGCTTCCTCTGCCCCAACATCTAAAGTCGAGACCGTTCACCCCCATGGGTTAGGTTGCGTGCTAATTGTAATTTAAATTACATGAAAGCGTTAATTGCTCCTGAAACTAGCCTGCTTTTCCAGATGTTCTGCGGGAAAGTTCGCGAGTCATCTCGCGGTTAGCTTCCTTCTCTTTCAAACTCTGTCGCTTATCGTGAGCCTTTTTACCCTTGGCTAAAGCCAATTCAATCTTTGCCTTTCCGTCTTTGAAGTAAAGAGAGAGAGGAACAAGGGTTAAGCCGCCCTGTTTAATAATTCCAGCGATCTTATTGATCTCTTTTTTATGCATTAAAAGTTTTCGATCACGCCTTGGGGTGTGGTTATTCCATGTGCCCTCAGTGTATTCGGGGATATGTACGTTACTCAGCCAGAGCTCGCCATGATTCATCATGGCAAAGCCATCTATGAGTGAGGCGCGGCCCGCACGAAGTGATTTCACTTCTGTGCCGGTGAGAACAATTCCACATTCCCATACATCTTCAATGAAATAGTCGTGGCGGGCAGACTTGTTCTGCGCAATGAGCTTTCGCCCAATCTCCTTCACCATTTCATCACCTCCAGATGTAGATCCTTAATTGCTTAAGGGTACAGGGGTGCTACTTAGATCCTGCCGTTAATCCGCCAAGAATTGATACAGCTTTAGCAATTTCGCCCGGCCCGCTGGCTTCTAAATCTGGCGTAATTCCTTTTCGATCGATTGTGCGACCAGAGGGAAGTTTGTAATTAGCAACGGTGATTTCAAGTTGAGAACCATCGCTCAGGGTCGTGATCTCTTGAACCGTTCCCTTTCCATAGCTTCGCGTACCGATGATGACAGCTCTATTTCGATCTTGGAGGGCACCAGCAATAATTTCAGCAGAACTTGCTGTTCCCTTATTGATCAATACAACCAAGGGAGCTGGATCAGGTGAGATATTTGTCGATCGTAAAATCTGTTCTGGCCCATCTTTTGGATCATAAGAAACGACTGTTCCCTTGAGCAGGAACTGGGATGCAATCGAAACTGCCTGGCTCAGTAGTCCACCAGGATTGTCGCGCAGGTCGAGCACTACACCTTTGCTATGGGGAAACTTTGCTAGGGCAGCAGCAACATCATCTGCGGTGTGCATAGATATAGCTGACACCTGGATGTCCACAATGTTTTTACTCAAGGCAACAGCGGTTACATCGCCGGTAAGAACATTTGAACGAACTACTTGAATTCTGTAGCGGATCTTGTTTCTAACAAAATCTAAAGTAACAGTGGAACCAGGAACTCCTCGCAGGGCTGCAATTGCTGTCGAGACAGATGTACCACTGACTTCAACGCCATCTACGTTCGTCAATCGATCAAGTACTTGCACCTTGGCTATCGCAGCTGGAGATTTAGGCTGCACGCTGGATACTTCAAGTAATCCTGACTCTGACTTTCGAAGCAAAATTCCAACTCCGCTGTATTGGCCTTCGAGTGATTGATCAAATGCTGAAGCGGTTGTTGCTGGGAAATAGTTAGACCACTGATCTCCTGTAGCTTTTAAAATTGCTTCGATCGCGGCTTGATTCAAAACCCCTGCTTGTGGAGATCGGGGATCACCTGATGTAACGCGTGTGATGGCTTGATCAACGAGTGTTTGCGGATGCTTATGTTGCTGATACGCCTGACCAACTTCAAAAGCGGCAATTACAGCAAGAATTGAAACTCCAGCTATTAATGCTCGCTCGTGTAACTC
>Ga0208616_1000040_pt1 | contig 49473 bp, 80 predicted proteins | sample CryBogCBE16Oct07_FD_184575 | JGI IMG/M metagenome (GOLD analysis project Ga0208616, IMG submission 184575) | Freshwater microbial communities from Crystal Bog, Wisconsin, USA - CBE16Oct07 (SPAdes) (version 2) | ecosystem: Environmental > Aquatic > Freshwater > Lake | place: Crystal Bog... | reverse complement strand
ATTCATTTGGTTCTAACCATCTACCATTATAAATTTTTTTATCAATAATTTTCTCTTTTTGTTTATTACTTGCAAATTCCCATTCAAATAAATGAAATGTAGGTATAAATCTATTTTTTATTATTTTTTCTAAATATATGTTTTTTAAATCGTCATCAATTAAATTAAATTCTCTTTCTTTTAAACAATCAGGCAAATAATAAAGTTCATTATTTAAAATTTTATTCTTAATTTTATTTAACTTAAAATCTAAAGGCAAATAATTGTATTCAAAATCAGAAAAATCATCATATTCATTATTATCAATTGCCATAATTCTTTTTCTCATATAAGTTTTCTTTTGAGAATTAGATAATTGATTAAATTGATATTCACTAATGCGTAAACCAGAATCAATGTATTGTTTTATAAGGTCTTTATTAGTCATTTAAAATTTCTTTTAATAATTTTTCTTTTACTTGTGAAGGTTGATTTTTAAATTCACTCTCCCAAATTCTTATAAGTTTATACCCATTTGCTCTAGCTAATTCATTTTTAAATTTATCATTTTTTTTAGCTTTTCTTTGCATAGCATTTAATTTTTTAAATTCTTCTGGGTTAGCATGCCAAAAATCTCCATCATACTCGATTAAAATTTTTTTACCTTTAACTTTAAAATCGTAATATTTGAATCCAATATTAAACTGAGTTTCAATTTCAATTCCTAATTTTTTTAACCACAAACCAAAAAATTCTTCTCCATGACTTATTCCAATTGTACTTATATCACGTTTTATTATTCTTTTAGGTTTTAGAGAAGGTAATTTTCTTATTATTTTCTTTTTAATAGCCATTGTTTTTTAATTATTGTAAATTTCTAAAGGATTTAAAAACCATATACCCGCATAAAATGCTTAACCAAATTTTTTATTTTACGATTTTAGTAAAAAACTATAAAAGTAGATAAATTATTTACTAACTTTGTAGAATGAAATATAATGCAATTTATATAGTAGGGGATATACATGGTGATTTCCACGCCATATCATATCATATACATAATAACAATATCATTAATTCTCTTTATATACAAGTTGGTGATTTTGGTTTAGGGTTCGAATTGAAAAAAGAAAAAAATGAATTAAAATTTTTGAACAATATGCTAAAAATGCACAATTGTGAACTTTTTGTTATTAGAGGTAATCATGATAATCCTTCTTATTTTAAAAATAATAAAATAGAAAGTAATATCGAACTTTTACAAGATTATACTGTAAAAGTAATAAATGATGTTAAATTTTTATTTATAGGTGGGGCTATTAGTATTGATAGAATGAATAGAATTTTAAGGAGAAAAAATAATGGTATCATTGAATATTGGGAAGATGAAAATTTTGTTTTAGATATTGAAAAATTAAAAGATTTAAAAAATATTTCTTATGTAATTACACATAATGCACCTAATTTTGTAAAACCTTATAATTTCAATCATTTAGTCGAACATTATAGTTTAAAAGACGAAAATTTAAAATTAGACTTAATAAAAGAAAGGTCTGATTTATATAAAGCTTATAATATTTTAAAAGTCGAAAATAAACTTGAAGGATGGTTTTATGGACATTTCCATTTTTCAAGTACTGAATATTTTGATGATATAAAGTTTAAACTTCTTAGTATAAATGAAATTGTGGAATGCTATTTAATATAATCTCAGAATTTAATATTAATAACCCTTTGAATTATGATAAAGGGCTAGTAACTCTTTATCATAATTTTGATAAAGCTATAGAGGCATTTCCTGATGTTGTTTTTTTAAACAATAAGATTACTAAGAATATTTATTGGACTGATGATTTAGAAGATTTTTTTTACACTTATTTTGAAGAAAATTTATTTGAAGTTGAAAATGTATTTACTCCCATTAAAGACCCAGAATTTATTATTGATTCGAATAAAGAATTTTTCTTTTTAAAAAATAATAAAATTTATACTTTAAATAAAGAATATATAAGATATTTTAATTTAAATTTTGATATAAAAACAGATTTTATTAAAATTGAGAAAATTCTTCGAAATTATTATTTTAATTTTTCATTAAAAGAATTAGAAGAATATTGTAATGAGATTAAAATAGAATATTGTGAAGTATTATTTTATATATTAACACAATTTGAAATAAAGGAAAACCTTTATGTAAGTTCAATAATAAATTGTAGGGAATTTTTAAGTAATAATAAGGTTTACAATTTTATTGAAGATTCTAATAGGAAATTAGATGAAACAAAAAATTTATTTGCTAAGTTTAATTTTACTGATTCAATTAGTGGTAGATTATATTGTAAGGAATTACAAACATTATCAAAAGAACAAAAAAAGGATTTTACAATATCACAAAAAAATTGTTATTTAATTGAATTTGATTTTAGTGCTTTTGAATATAATATATTATGTGATATTTTAGGTATAGAAAAAAGTAAAGACCCACATATTAAAATTCTTGAATATCTTAATATTCACATAAATAACAGAGAAATTGGTAAAAGAATAAATTATGCTTATTTATATGGTATGAATCTTAAAAAAGTTTGTACTGAAATTTTCTTGGAAACAGGAATGCAAATAAATGAAGAATTATTGTTAAGTTTTCCAATTTTTAATGAAAAGCCAAATTTTAAAATTGAAAATAATTATTTATTAAATTATTTTGGTAAAAAAATAAAGATTGAAAAAATTCATGCTATATTAAATTATTATATTCAATCAACTGCCGCTGATATTTTCTTTTATAAACTAAATAACATAATAGAATTTTTTCCGCAAAATTTATGTGATAGAATTATAAGCCAATCACATGATTCTTTATTAATTCAATTAAGTAATAAAACCATTGAAAATACTAATCTTTTAGAAAAAATAAAACAAGAACTAGAAAAACCATTAGATATTTTTACTTTTGATGTAAAAATGAATTATGCTCAATCATTTTATGAAATTTCAATAAATAAATAAAATTCCAATAATTAAAATAAAACATTTCGTTTTAAGATGGAAAAAGTAATAATTTTGAAGGAAGTAAAAGGATTAAAATTTGGGCAAATTTTGTCTAATTTTAAAACTACAAAAAATGGAATTCAATTTGAAGGTAAAAATATTCCTTCAGAAAATTTACTATATTTAACTGAAAAATTAACTGCTGAGGACGAAAAAAGAATTAAAGATTTAATTCGCCAACAAATAAGAAGTTTATTATGGAACTTCTATTCTAAACAAAGTGTATTGATTAATTAATGGGAAATATTACAGAATTTAAAAAATTATTAGCTACACCCTGGACACAAGATACTGAAAAAGTGATAACAAAATCACTTAATAAAGAAAAACCTAATATTCTAAAAAATCCAGATAAATTTCCTGAATTTATTAAAAGTTTTTATGAAAAAAATAAATTATTAATTAACAATAAATGTTCAGAAGATTTTATAAACAAATTTAAACTAATGTTAAAAGAAAGTAAAAATTCAATTGGATTAAAAGACGGTTTATATTTTGGCACTGTAATAGGTTATACAATAACTATAAACGGAAAAAAACATAAATTAATTTCTCATGGTTTTAGAAATACAGAAAAAACTCCAATACAGGCAAAAGTATTAATTCGTAATGGAGTAGATGTTAGTTTAATACAAGTAACCAAAACTTATAATGATATAAACGAAGTTGAAATAATGAAAACAGATGCAAGTAAATTTCCTAATGGGACAATGGTAGAATCTAAAATGTTAAAAGAAGCTGCAAGAGATGTAAAAAAACTTTTTAGCCTTATTTATGAAGGGAAAGATTATCTTTTAGATGATGAGGAAGATAAAGGTTATTTTAAAAATGATGATCTAAACGAGGTAGATGATTTAACAAATGAATATGCTGAAGAAGACCAAGAAGATTTAAAAAGCCAATTACAAGGTGATTATAATCCTATAAGCAAAAAAATTACTTATGAAGATTGTGATTTTGATGATATAAATAAATCTATAGAACATGATTTAGGAATATTAGAACAAAATGGTATTGAAGCTAGTGTTGATTGGGAGACTGAAATTATTACAATTCTTAAAAATAATGAAGAATTAAATGAAAATAATACTGCTGATATTTCCGTACCTGAAATGGGAGTAGGTAACGTTCGTAAAAATCAAAATAAAAATATTAATGCTTTTGGAGATTCCAATAAAGCTGAATTCCCAAATAAAATTTTAGATAACACTAAAACACAAGAATTAAAAGAATCTTTAACAAAATTTATTTTAAAAAATTGTGGTGGGACTAAAAAATTTATAAATGAAAATAAATTTAATTTAAAAGAATTTTTGTTGTCAAAAACATATAGTTATAGAAAAACTTTAATAAAAGAATTTAAGAAATCTAAAAAGTAAAATTACAATAATTAAAAAATAAAAAATGTTTATCCCAAAAATATTATTATTTAAAAATTTAATAAATAAAGAAACTTTTAATAATTTTTCAGAAGAATATAAATTATTAAATAGTTTAAATGATATTGAATGGGGTGAATATTGTAATAAAATGTTAGGGAATAAAAAATCAGTAACTTATAACGCTGAAGAAGATAATTTTGTAGTTAAAGTTCTTAAAGAAAAACAAATGAAAAAATATGTTAAAGAAAATTTAGGGTTTGATGATGATTTGGAATCTTTATTTGATGACCAACCAGAAACATCAAATTCTAATAAAACAATTACACTTGATGATTTAAGAAGTGTATTAGCAGAATTTTTGCCAAAACAAAATCAAATTGAATCAATTGACTTATTATCTGAAACTGATGATGATATCGAGGAAACAATAATTGATGATTCAAATAGTATTCTTACAAGTGAATTTGATGAAATATTAGGTGACACAGAAAATTACGATACTTCAGGTGATTATGTTGAAGAAATAAGTGGGTATAATAAACCTACAGAAGAATTCGATTTTTTCAATGATGAAACAGATTTTACGCCAGATGATGATTTTGAAGATGAATTGGAATATTCATTTACCCCTTCTTACGAAGAAACTGAACCTGAATATCAGGATGAAGATTCTGAAGATTTACAATTGTTATTAGATGATGAAGAAGAAGTAGAAATCCCTGTTGAAGAAGAAATTGAAAATTGTCCACCTTGTGAAGTTGAAACTATTAACAAAGAAGTAAATTTGGGTGGAGTTCCTGTACAAATTATATTAACTGGTATTATGCTTTCAACAAAAGAATTAGGTTATTTAGGAGAAAACTTTAAAAGAGAAAATGTAACTTTAAGAAAAATTTCTGGTAATAAAAATTCTTTAAAAATGTTAGCTGAATATGCTAACAAAACTTATATTATAAATTATAAAGACACAAATAAAGGTAATCCATTTAGTATAAAAAATTACTCTTTTTCAAGTTTAAACGAAGCTATAAGAAAAATAAAATTACCTATTGAAAATAAAAATAAACAACAAAACCAATTAAAAGAATTTAAGAAATTTGTTGGAAATGATTTAGCTAATAGAAGTTTAAACAATTTTAAAGGATCTGATATTTTTGAAGATTATGAACCAAGCAAATTAAATTATACTTCTACATGGAGTGTTAAGAATGTGGGTATGCTTAATTTAAAGAACGGAATTAACGAGGTTTATTCAAATGTAACACAACATACTAAAGAAGCAAATACCCTCGTTAAAAACAAAGAAGGTCAATATTTCTTAATTAAAGGAAATCATAAAAATAGAACTATTATTGGAGAAAAAAGACAAATAATAGACTCAGCGGGTAAAAAAGATTATGGTATAAATGTAGTAATCGGATTATATGAAAATACACAAAAAGGATTAGGCCAAATTATGTTTGAAACTAAAAGAACAACTATACCACTTTTAATTTGGAAATAAAAATGACTAAATTTGAAAAAAGAAAGTTAATAAAAGAAACAATCTCAATTCTTAGAAAAAAAGGAATGATAAAGGAAACTAATGAATATTCTGATGATATTCAATTAACTTTTAAAATTTCTGATGGATTTGAACTTAAAAAAACAGCTAGAAATATTAATTCTTTTCTTATAAATCACGGTTATGAATCTTTATTATATCAAACAATACCAAATATTATTATAAATACAAGCGGAGATTTAACAAGATTAAAAAAACTTTTGGATAATTTATTACAACTTAAAGCAATAGAAAGTATTATGATAGATGTTGAAAAAATTAACGAAAATAAATTAGTTGGAGGCGTAGTAGATAAAAGTACAATTCAATCATTAGTAAAAAAAATATAAAGTTTCAGAAGAAGTAGTTAAAAAACAATTAGTAAAAGGAATTAAAATAGAAGCAGAACATTCAAATGATAATGAAATTAAAAAAAGAAATTGCTATGGACCATTTGACGGAAGATTTATATTATTATCAGAAATTAAAAGATTAAAAACAAACAATTATATTGCCTGCTAAAAATTTAGCAGGCATTTTTTTGAGTTTTAATGAAAGTAGATAAAATTTTATTTAATTTTGTGGTATGATTAAAGTATATCAAAATATTCCAACTGAATTTAATGATAGAGGCTTTTATGTTTATAAAGGTTATGATAAAATTACGAATCAATTGGTTTATATTGGAACAACCACTCAAATCTTAAAAGATAGATTTAGATGGCATAAATATAACGGTAAGGATTTAAAATTTGAGATTGAAAAGAAATGTGACAGTGAAAAAGAAATGTTACAATTAGAATTTGAATTAATTCTTAAGTATAATCCTAAATTAAATAAAATTACTGATAGGCTTCAAAACTTAAATAAAAAATTAACTCCTTTGGAATTATTAAGTAGAAAAAATAATCCTGAATGGTGTCAACATTGTTTTAAAAGAAGAGTTAAACCCGGTTATAAATTCTGTGGTTATTGTTTTTAAATTTAAAAATAAATATTATGAATGTAAAAGAACTTATTGCTAAAGCAAAAAATTATTTTCTATTAAAAAAAATAATTAAGGAATGGGAAAAACTTGCGAGCATTGGTGAATGTGATTTAATTGAAAATTATGGAATAATTAATATGTCAGTAGAAAAAATTGATAATATTATTGACATAAAATTAGCATTTAATCATACTTCAGGTTTTTATTCATTTCATGGTAATAAAGGCATAAATCAAAAAGCATTAGAAGAATTATTAAGTTTTATTTTTCAATGTAAAGTGGAATTTAATAATTATCAAAGTATATAATTTCTTTGTACCTTTGTTGTATAACAAAAAATATTATGGAAAATAAACAAGCCTACTTTAATTACGAAGTATTAGAAGAATATATTGCGGGGATTGTATTAACAGGAAGTGAATTGAAATCTATTATTGACAATAGACTTTCTATTAAAGAATCTTTTTGTGTAATTCAAAACGGTGAAATTTTTTTAAGAAATTGTCATATTGATAAACATAATGTTTTTAAATTTGCTGATCACGAAGAAAAACGTGATAAAAAGCTTTTATTACATAAAAAAGAAATTAATAAATTACAAAAAGCTATTAAAGAAAAAGGATTAACTATAATGGCATTAAGTATTTTCTTTAATAAAACTAATTTAGTAAAAGTAAAAATTGGTTTGTGTAAAGGGAAAAAAACTTTTGATAAAAAAAATTCCTTAAAAGAAAAAGACTTGAAAAAAGAAACAAATAAACTTTTAAAAAGATAAATTATGTGCTTAGTAACTAAACAAAAAAATCCTTTTATTGCAACAGAAGATATTACTTGTTTTAAAATCTTAAAATTTGTGAATGGGAAATTAAAAGCTCCTTATGTAGCTTTTAATTTTGAGTATAAATTAAATGAAATAAAAACAACAGATTTTACTTTTATGAAATTGCAAGAGTTACATCCAGGACATTTCTTTGATAGTACTGCAATTTCATACTATTGTTATCATAAAATTTCTGATGTTAAAATAATAGGTGCTGGTTTTCATTCTTTTAAATTAAAAGAAAGAATTAATATAAAAGAATTTGAAGCAAAACAAAATAAAATCTTTGAATGTTTAATTCCTAAAGAATCTTTATATTTTGAAGATGTTACTGGTTTATTAGTTTCTAATAAAATAATAATTCAAAAATGTTTGAAATAAATGATATAGTAGTGCTTCGTGCTGATGGCAGTTTTAAATGGAATAATGGCTATTTTATCGTTCATAATATAACTGAAGATTTAATTACATTGTGGAAATTAGACGAGGATTTACAACCCAGATACTATAATAAATTAGAAGATATAAAAATGCTTACAGTAACTTCAATAAATTCTCCTTATGTTATTTCAACTAATTTAAAATATTTTCCTTTTATAGAAGATTCTGAAGATTTTTAAAAAGTAGATAAAAAAAGTTGTACTTTTGTAATGTAAACAAAAACAAAAAGTATATGACAGTTAATCAAGAAAAGAGAAAAGCAATCGCTGAAAAAATTAAAGCTTTGATGTTAAAAACAGAAGCTAATGGTTGTACAGAAGCAGAAGCATTAAGTGCATCAGAAGTAGTAGGTAGGTTAATGTCTGAATATGATTTGGATATGTCAGAAGTTGAGTACCAACAAGAAAAGTACGAAACTCGAAAAATTACTACTGATTCAAAAGTTGGAGACCATATGTATAATTTAATTAATACTATTGGAAAATATACAGATGTAAAAGTTTGGTTCCAAAGAAGGCCTAATTGTATTATTTATTCTTTTTATGGAATGACAAAAGATTTGGAAGTTGCTATGTATCTATATAATCTTTTGGATAATGCTGTGAAAAATGCTAAAAGAAATTATATTAAATCTACGGATTATGCTTTAGATCCAGCTCCTGGTAAAACTAAATCAACCACATTTACTTATGGTATGACTACAAGGTTAAGGCAAAGATTAAATGAATTAAAAACACAATTTGCACAATCAAATAATCAAGAAAGAGGATTGATGAAAGTTAATAAAATGGCAATTGTAGAAAGTCAATACAAAATTGATGTAAATATTAAATTAAAAACTGTAAAAAGTTCTGCAACATATAACCCAAATGCAAATTCATTTAGTCACGGAGTAAATGCAGGAAATAAAGTTAATATCAATTCTGGATTAAATGGAAGTTCTAAAAACAATTATGCAAGATTAAATTAAAAATATGAAACAAGCAGTATGTGCATTAATACACTCTAACGGCAAAATTATTGCCGTTAGCAGAAAAGATAACCCTAATGATTTTGGATTACCTGGAGGAAAAGTTGATGAAGGTGAAACTTTAGAAGAAGCAATTTCAAGAGAAGTTTTTGAAGAATTAGGTAAACAAATTTCTGCTATGAAATTTTTATTTAAAGAAATTGAAGGAGAATATTTAACCACAACTTTTTTGTGTATTTTTGGTGAAAAACAATTCCCAATTAACCCTAAAGAAACAGGAGTGATAAAAGAAGTTGATTGGGAAGTTTTAACAAACAAAGAAACAAGTTCATTTGCTGAATATAATACTAAACTAATGAATTATTATTTTATTTTTAACGAAGAAGAAAATTATGAATAATGAAATTTTAGATGCAATTGATTCTTTAAAAGATTCTGATTTAGGTGCTGGGTTAGGTATTGGATTTTTACCTTTTATATTGGCATTAAACAACAAAACAAATATTCCTAAGAAAAAAGTACCTACAGGATATATTGGAAAAGGAATTGAAATGCGTCATTATGAACATAAGGATAAAAATAATAAATCTAATTATTGTCAATTGTATAAGGATGATAAGAAAATTTCTGATTATTTTTATAGACAAGGTGGATTTTTTAGTGGATTTTTCAGTGGTAGTTATGACAACAAAAAAGAAGTTGATTTTTGTTGTATTATACGCTATAAAGATATAACTAAGGATTCTGGAACTCATGTAATTATTGATGAAAATGCAAATGAAATAATTACCGCTGAAAATAGTTTAGATTATCCTTGTTTTATTGGTGGGATTTTGGGTAATTACAAAAAAGAAATTTACAATCTTAAAACTAAAGAAGTAATTTGTGGAGTTGATAAATCAGTTTCAACAGATGAATTTTTATTTGCTGAACAAAATTGTGGTAGAATTTATAAATATAAAACACCGGATGGAGTATATAAAATCAATTATTTAACAGGAGAATATGAATTTTTTCCTAAAACAAAGTAAAAATGACAAAAGAAGAATTTAAAAAATTGCTAGAAATTGAAAACAAAGTTCATGCTTATGATAGAAATTATCATAAAGATTATGATTTGGAATTAGTTGGTTTAGAATATTTCAAAATAAGAGATATTCTTGTTGCAGAAAAAAGTAAACTCCCTGAAGGGGCAAAATATTTTTCTGATTGCACCTTAGTTAATAACGAATTAAAATTAGTGTAATAAAATAAAAAATAAGTAAATGGAAAAAATAATTATTGGAAAACAGGCATTAGCAAAATATAATGAACTAAAAGAAAAAGGATTAATAATCTTGGAATGTGTTGTTGGTTCTCAAGCATACGGTACTGCTTTACCTACTTCCGATATTGATAAAAAGTTTGTTTATATTGAACCAATTGAAGAAATTTTAAAAGGTACCCAAACAGACCAAATAAATATTTCAGATGATTATGTTGGTTATGAAATAAGACGTTTTGTTGAACTTTTATCTACAGGAAATCCAAATATATTAGACCTAGTAAATCCACCTTTTGATACAATAATTACTTGTCATGAGTTTTATAGACATTTTTTTATAAATCAAAAGGAAAAGTTTTTATCAAAGAAGTGTTATTATTCTTTTGGAAAGTATGCAGAATCACAAATCAAAAAAGCAAGAGGTACAAATAAAAAAATAGTTAATCCAATGCCAAAAGAAAGAAAAGGATTATCAGATTTTATTTGGGTTGCTAAAGGAACAGGCTCAATTGCTTTAAAAGATTATTTGGAAGAAAAAGGAATTAAGTTAAAGTGGTGTGGTATTTCTGCAATAGACCATATGAAAAATACTTACAATCTATTTGTTGACCCAATAATTGAAAAAGAAAGAAATAAATTTATTATTGAAGCTATTGACGAATTAAATTTTATTGAAAAAAATATTTTTTGTTTTTTTATAAATTTAGATTCTTATATTGTAAAATATAAGCCAAAAATTTATAAAAATATGATAGAAAAATATGCGTCTTGGCTAACAAAAATGGATGAGATAAATGTTTGGAAATATAAAGGAATAATTGATAAAGATGATGTTCAGCCTGTTTTTGATTCTATTGAAAAAGGTCAAAACCCTTTATGTCAAGTATATGTAAATATTGAAGGTTTTCAAAATTTTTGTCAGCAGCACAGAGAATATTGGGAATGGGTAGAAAAAAGAAATGAAGTGCGTTACCAAAACAATATGGATAATGGTGCTGCTTACGACACCAAGAACATGATGCATTGTCATAGACTTTTGGATATGTGTATAGAAATTTTCAAGGAAAGAAAAATCAATGTAAGAAGAGACAACCGTGAACAATTATTAGAAATAAGAGCAGGTAAATATTCTTATGATAATCTTATTGAAGATGCAAATAAAAAAGTAAGTGAAATTGAAACCCTTTCAAAATCATCTGAATTACCTGAAAATGTAAGTGTTGATTTTTTAAATGAAATGCTTTTACAATTAAGAGTAAATTTCTATGAAACTGTAAAATAATGGATATAAATGAATTTCGTGAAAAAGGGTTACATTTACCTGATGTTTTAAAAGATTTTCACAACCAAAAAGATGTTTTTAAAGCATTGTATAATGTATATAGTGAAGAAAAAAATATTAAAAGAAATGTCAAATAGTTGGGTAGATAATCATATTTTTACTATTGATTTCTTTCTTTGGTTTATGGCTTTGCACGGTTATACTCTACAAAAATGCAAAAGAAAATTAGAGTACAAAAATTTAGAAGAAACTATTAAAGAAACGAAAAAAGAAATATTATGCCAAATGGTAAAGTAAAAGATGCAATCTATAAAATTTATAGATTTGATGTATTTGAACAAAAAACAAAAAAATCTAAAGATAAAGAAAAACGTCGTTTAAGACAAAATTTTAATTATATTAAAGAAGTTGATTTTTTTATAGAATTAACAGATAAATTTCTTTCAAAAAATCATAATGAAATCATTGAATTTGCTTATTCAATAAATCCTAAAACATTTCTTCAAAATAATTATAAAGAAAAATTAGGTTGGATAGATATTACTAAGGAAATGCTTAAAGACGAATTAGGTTTAATTATTGAAAATCAATGGATGTACTATTATCATAAAGTTCCAAGAAGTAATCAAGCATTAATTGATTTTTATGATTCGCAAAAATTTCCTTTTGATGTAAAAATAGTAAAAACAATATAAAATGATAAAAATAGAATTAACCAATGAACAGGAAAAAAAGTTTGAACAATGGAAAGAAACTTTTAATCCTTTACCTTATCTTGGAACAACAGGTGGTCATTTTGGTTTAAAAATTATTTTTACTTCAACAGGAGATATCGTTAAAGGAATTAATTGGAAAGGAGATGAAATTGATTTAACAGATTATGATGAATTTTAAAAATATTTTTCTTAAATTAAAAAATAATCATTAACTTTACTTAAATAAAAAATTATGGAAAAATGGATATTTGAACAGCATGAAAATACAAATCACAAGTACGATAATTATCTTCCTTACGAGTTTCATTTGAAGATGGTAAAGCAAGTAGCAGATAGATTCTTTTATCTTTTGCCAGAAAATTTATTTACTAAAAACAATTATTTACATGGTAATGAATTTAATACCAATATTACTCAAAAAGTAATTACACTAGCTTGCTATGGTCATGATCTTATAGAAGATACAAGAGTTACCTATAATGATGTTAAAGAAAAATTAGGATTAGATGTAGCAAATATTATTTATGCCTTAACAAATGAAAAAGGCAGAACAAGAAATGAAAGAGCGAATGATAAATATTATCAAGGGATATTAGAACAATCTGGAGCAGTTTTTGTCAAACTTTGTGATAGAATTGCTAATGTAAAATATAGCAAAGAAACAAAAAGTGGAATGTTTAAAAAATATCAAGAAGAAAATAATAATTTTTTGACAAAATTAAATTTATATGGTGTACATGAATTTCGCCCAATGGTTAATGAATTGATTGAACTTTTAAAATAAATTAATAAAATGTATAACAGTAATGAAATAATGAAATCGATTTGTTTTGACATGGAAACAAATCCGATGTGTAAATGGGAAGATTTAGATGAAGTAAAAAAGGAAATATGGTTACATAAGTATCATATGAAATTTTATAAAAAAGAAATAGAATTTTTAACCGAACAAGCACAAAAACAATATATTGAAGAATATGGAAAGTTAAATCTTGATGCAAATACAATTTATAACCCAACAACTGAAGAAATTTGGAATAAATATTCTCCATTAATTGCTGAGTTTGGAAAAATATGGTGTATTTCTTTTGGAGTATTTGATGACAAGAAAAATATTTCTATAAATACTTTACAATCTGACAATGAAGTAGAAATGATTGAAGAGTTTATACAGATATTAGATGCTTACCCAGATTTTGTTTTATCAGGTTATAATATTTTAGGATTTGACATTCCATTCTTATTGAAAAGAATGTGGATTAATGGAATACTTACATATCCTGTTCAATTAAAATTAAAAGCGGCAAAACCTTGGTCAATTAATCATATTGATTTAATGTTGGATTGGAAAAATATTTCTAATGAAAACGTATCATTAGAAATTGTATGTCAAGCATTAAACATTCAATCTCCAAAAGATAAGTTTCAAAATTATGAATTTTCTACATTAATAATGAATAAAGAAATTAGTGTTGATGATGGAGTTGAATATTGTGAAAAGGATGTAAAAGCAGTAATGCAAGCATTTTTAAAATTAATTTCTGATATTAGTTCATTTGAAATAGAAAAGAAAACATGGGCAAAGAAATAGTAACTTGCGGTGTATTTATCTATTCAACAGTTAATGAAAAATTATTAATTGTACAATCAACAGGAAATAAATTATATTCTATTCCTAAAGGGCATTTTGAGGAAGTTGATAATAATTATTTAACTGCGGCAATTAGAGAAGTATATGAAGAAACAGGATTCCAATTTCCTCATGACGCAGAATTTTATGAATTAGAATTACAAAAATATAATAATAAAAATAAATTTTTAAAATCTTATTTATATATTTGTAATGAAGATTTAAATGATTTTAATTATGTCTGTAACTCTTTCTTTGAACAAAAAGGTACTAAAGAATTATTGCCTGAAATTTGTTGTATTAGGTTAGTAAATTTAAATGAAGCAGATGTTTTATTACATTATACGCAAACAAGATTAATAAACGAAATTAAGGATATTTTAAAAGGAAAATAATGACAGACGAATTAACAGAATTAGCACAAGAAAAAAGACAATTAAAAAGTACATTTACGCCTGGTTTTAATAATGAATTGGAGTTAATTTTAGAAAAATGTTTTTTACAAAATAAAACAAAAAAAGAACATTTTATAACAATTGAAAAATTGCAAGTTGAATTAATTCGTTTATTAACAAAACAGAAAAGATTTTCGCCAAATACTTCGGTTTTAACAAGTTTTAAAAATTTAGCAGTTTTTAGTATTCCTGAAAATATGGTAGGGAATATTTTAAATATTGATTTTATAAATGAGAAAATTAAATTTATAAATTTTTTTAAGGAAACAAAAGAATTAAATTTTAATGAAATAAAATTTTTTGATAAAACTACATTAGAGTCTGAATTCTATTTTAGAAAACAAAGTGAAGTTTATGATGGCATATCATATAAAGAATTTAATAATTTTATTTACAATTAAATTATTCTTCGTAATTTTGTAAAAAATAAAAATAATGTTAGAAGAAAAAATAATTTTTTTATTAGGAAAAAATTTAGAACCTATTACTATTGATATTGACAAATCTTTAATGGGTTTTTTAGTAGAATGACTAAAGAAGAAAGGCGTGAAGTAATTAAAAATCTTAAACCAAAAGGTAAAATAATTGTTAAAAGTACTGCAACTGGTAAAGAAATAGATTTTTTCTATAACAATAAAAGCTTAAAAGTTGATAGAACTCAAATTTTTAATTTCTTTTCACCTGAGAAAAAATTAAAATTAGCTATTTATAATGATGTTATAAATACAACTACAACAGAAACGAAAAGCATTATTGTTTCTCCAATAGATTTATTAAAATCTGCAATAGATCAATATGATAATAATTGGATGTTTTCAGATGACCCAAGAGCTGAAAAAAGAGCGAAAGAACAAAAAAATAAAATTAATGATTTAGTTGAAAAAGCTAAAGAAATTGGCTATAATGGTGAATTAATTTTAAAAGCAATTAATTTAAAATAAAAGTAGATAAATTTATCGTTACCTTTGTTTAAACAAATTAAAAATTATATAATGAAAAAAGAAATTGAAAAAATTGCGTTATTCCTTATCGAAGCAAAAGGAAAAACCACTAATCTTGAAATTAAGAATTTGTGGCATAATTTAAACCCAGGTGGAAACTTAACTCAATTAGAAGTTTCACAGTTAATGAGTGAGTTATTTTCAGAAGGAAAATTTATTCGTTCTGTTGAAACTAAAGATAATTTCACATTTTTTAATTACACTTTAAAAAATGTTGTAAGTTCTAATGATGCAACTATTGAAAATAAGGACGACGAAGATATTCCACAATGTCCTGCACCAGATAGAGTAGAAGAAGCAATAAAGGCAGTAGTAAACGAAATAAATACGTCTAATATTTATGCAGTCGTTCCAAAAGTGCCTGGCACTTTAAAAGATGCCACAATTGGTAAATTAGGTGATTTAAGTAATACTTTTTTAAAGAGTTTACAACCTAATCTTTATGTTGCATATTCAAAAAATATTCAACCAGTTTTATTTAAAACAACTGATAGATTTGAAGCAAGAAAATTGTTTAAGGCAGCTACTAAAGAAAAACATGATAACGTTCGTATGATCCAAGTAGGCCATTGGGTGAAAAAATTAGGAATTTAATAAGAAGATAAAAAAGGAGTGGAAAAATAAACCACTCCTTTTTATGACGCTTAGAAAAAATTAATAATAAGCAGCTACTAATTCAGCCAAAGCAGTTTTAAATACCCCAATTTGTGGAGATGCTTGAGCTCCACGTTGCCCTCTACTTGTTGCAAAATCACCAATAAACCAATTAAAATTATAATCGTTATCAAAATTTCCATTGATTCTTCTATTATATTCAGTAGCTGTGATTTTATAAATCCCTAAATAAGCTAATAATTTTTGTGCTGCTGTACTTAATGCCATTACTTTGTTTTATTTTTAATTATTGTAAATTTTTTTTTAATGTCAAAAAAAATTAATACTTTAGAACAAAAAATTCTTCATGAAGAAGAATATATAAAATTTTTATTGAAAAAACTAAATTCTGAGAATTTTAAAAAAAATGTTTCAAAAGAAGAGTATGCAAATGAAAAAAAGAAATATGAAAAAGCTAAATTTAAATTAAGAGTGCTAAAAAACGAATAATTTATTTTTCAATAATTAAAAATAAAAAATGAATCTTAAAGAGCTTAACCATTTGATTTCTATTTCAAAATTTGAAAATAGATCTATTACAAATTATCCACAAAATAAAATTCATATTGAAGAACAGGAAGAAATTTTAATTGGTAGAGGGATAAAAGAAATTACTTTATTAGATGCACAAAATTTAGTTTCAAATTCTTTAGTTCAAGATGGCATATATTATAAAATTTCTGGGGCCAATAATAGTCTATATGGTGGGACTGATTTAATATTATTAGGTGTAAATCAAAATAATTTCAGTAAAAAAGGTATTGGTCATTTTTATAATCCAAAATATGATTTATACCCTGTTTTAGATATAACCCATAATTATAATCTTAATGATAAAGTAATTTATGGAGGTTATGTTTGGAAAATGATTAACAGTGATATTGATAATACTTCTGATAGTATTTTAAATGATGGTAATCCTTTTCAAAACTTTTTATTAGATACTACATGGTGGTTACAAATAACAAATAATAATATAGATTATAATGAAGTATGGGATGAAATAGAATATGATTTCCAAAATGATTTAATAATTTCTAGATTTGAAAGCATTGCAAATAATTTAGTTTCTTTTGATTATGCTACAAGTAATTGGTTTTATTGCGGGATAAACCCAATAAGTGTTTTTAGATGGGGATTTCCTTATAATGATGGTGAAGGTTTAAAAAATTGCATAATTACTGAATCATATTTTAATTGTTTAAATTTTTTAAGAGGTTATATTATTGATGTAACAATTTCAAAAAATTCTTTTGTTTTTAATATTTCTTTAAAGGGGTATAGTTATATTGAAAATTTAACATTGGATAATAGTTCTTCATTATATGATATCATTTTAAATAATAGTTCTTTATATAATATAAATATTACTGATGAATCTTCAATACATCAGCTTAATTTTGACAATAGTTCTTTATATAATTTAAGAGCTGAAAGTAATTCAAATATTTATAATATTAATGTAATAGACAGCTCGATTAATTCAAACGTATTAATTTCATCAAGTTTAGATAATTTAACTTTAAACGATGCTAATTTACATTTCAATGAATTCGGCAATTCAAATTTAAGTCAAATTAATTTAGTAAGTGCTTTTATTTATGCGATGAAATTCAATAGTTCATTTATGTATTTAATTTATTTAAATAATGCAGGGATTGAATTAAATACTTTATTTAATTCAGGAATTTTATTTTTAACATTAAATAATAATAATCATTTAAATGGAATGAGATTAAATTCTTCAATAATGGATTATGGAAATCAAAACCCATTACCTTATAGTAATAATGGAGCAATTATTGATTCTGGAACTATTATTTATCAATTTTCACATTATTTTGATGGTTCAACAGGACATGGTGCAGTAGGTGCAATAGATTTTCCGAGATTAAATATTCCAAATGGTTATTATTTTAGTGAAATTATTATTGATTCCGATAATTTAAGTTTTGTTGATACTTCAGATGCAATAATTAATATTGGAAATTCCGATGTACCTGATGCAGCAATAAATGATGCAAATGGTTTATTAAGTAATATATTCAATAAAATAAGTTGTTTTAATAGTTCTAATGAAAAATGTAGGCTAATTAAAGCTAATGGTAATAGTTATTTAACTGCTGTAATTAAAACAAGTGGAATAACAAATGGTGGAATGAATTTCTCTATAACTTTAAAACAAATAAACGCAATTTATATTAATGACTAAGAAAGAATTAGAATCAAAAGCAATACAAGATAAAATTGCTTCTTTAAAAAAATATTTTATAAATACTAATGATGAAACACAAAAAATTCCATTAGATTCATTTATAAATGTAGTTTCAAAAATAATGGAGGTTTCAAAGAATGAAGCGACATTATTAATAACAGATGGTGATATAACAGTTAATGGCAATTTAGTTGTTGACCCAAATTTTGTATTAAAATCTAATGATGTAATTAGAGGCTACACAGGGCATTTTCAAAACAATACAAAATATATTGCAATAATTTCTTAACTTTGTAAAAATTTTTTATGTTCGAAGAATTAATCAACAAAACCGTAGAAGAAGCAAAAGAAATAATTTTAAGTAAAGACATTGGAAAAGAATGTAGAGTAGTTGAAAGAAATGGCCATTGTTATTCTTTTGGTTGTGATTTAAGAACAGATAGAATAAATTTTATAGTAGAAGGAGAATTAATTATTCAAGCATATATAGGATAAAATTATGGCAGTAAGATTAGCATTAAGTACTTTATCTAGTACAAAAGTAGAAATTATAAATTGTCGAACAAATAAAGTAGAATTTGTAGCTACTTCAATTACTAAAGCAGGAAAGTGGTTAGGAAAATTAAAAAATCAAGGTAGTGTTTCAAAAAACCTACATTCTGGCAAGCCAATTAATAAAAATGGTATTTTTTATAAATTAAAAGAAAAATTATGATTCAAAATTTAATTAATTTCATCAAAGGTGATGTTATTGGCGCGGAATTTGAAATGTCAAAAACTCCTTCTTATAATAAAAAAGAAATTATTAATCCAATTTGGACTGATGATACTTCACAAATGTTTTGTATAATCGAAGCATTAATTGAAACAGAAAAATCTAGTAACTTATTAACAGATTTTAAATTCTGTTTAAAAGAAAAATTGCTTAAATGGTATTATGATGGTTATTTAACTCCAGAAGGAAAAGCAATTGGAACAGGTAGAACAACTCGTGAAGCTATGAGTGATTTACGAAATAATTTAAAAGTTGAAAATGATAAATTATCTAGTGGTGCTTTAATGAGGTGCACACCTTTTTTATTTACTAAAAACACTGATTTACTTTATACTTCAATTAATTTAACTCATAAGAATGAATTACATTTTGAATATTGTAAAGCATATTTAAATCTTTATAGGTCTAAAAAACAACATTCAATTGAAATAAAAAATGTAGAAATTCCGTGGATTAAAAATAATGCGGAGGATATTGTTACGTTTATTTATAAAAATCAAAATATAATCCATACTCCAGAAATCTTAAATAAAGTTATAGCAACTGGTGGAGATACTGATACTGTTTTAGCTTTAATTGGAGCGTTGAACGAACAAGAATTTTTGCCTGATATCAAATTCAATTGTCCTGATAACTTACTAAGTATTATTTTAAAGCTCCATGAATACCTTAAAAAAAACATACTTAAAGAAATTCCTTGTCCTAATTGTACAAGTGAAATTTGTAAAATAAGTTCAAATTTATCTTATAAATGTAAGAATTGTAAAGAAGAATATACCACTACTGAAAGTGATGCAATTTATTTAGACGAAATTAAATTTATTTAAAATAAAATTGGATAAGTCATTTTTATTTTTTATCTTTATTTAAAATAAAATTATTACATGAAAGAAGCAATTTATTTCCCTTCTCTATCTACTGATTATGGATCATTTAAAAATCATAAGAAACTTATAAATGATTTAACATATAGATATTTTACTGATGAATATGGAAAATTTAAACATCCATATTTACTATTAACTGCTGGCTCTTTATATAAAAAGAAAACAGCAAGGTTAGATGCTGGATTAGAAAATACTCTAATATTTGGAGATAGTGGAGGGTTTCAGATAGCTACTGGTGCGTTAAAAAGTTATCCAGGTTTAAAAGAAGAAATATTTGAGTGGTTAGAAAATAATTCTGATATTGCAATGCAATTAGATTTCCCACCACATTCATTTCCAGATAGTCAATTTCAAGAGTGTTTAGACAAAACAAAAACAAATGTTGAGTGGTTTTATGAAAACCAAACAGGAAAAACAAATTTTATTAATGTTTGGCAAAATAAAAACGATGCTCAAACAGAAAATTGGTACAATACATTAAAAGATTATAAATTTAATGGTTGGGGAGTTGCTGGGAGAAAAATCACTATTAATTCAATTGCTAAAATGATTATAGCATTGAAAAAGGATAAAGATTTTGAAAGAAAAGAATTTAAGTGGTGGCATTTTTTAGGAAAAACATCAATATATCATTTCTTTATTTATGGAGTTTTACAAAAAAATATGAATTTACATTATCCTCATATTACTGTAACTACAGATTCTTCATCACCAAGTATGTCAGCAGTTTTTGGAAGTTTTTATCATTCAATAAATTACAAAAATTTATCTTTTTCAACAATTTGGTTTCCACCTGGTGATAATAAGAAAGGAATAATTTATGAAAAAGATGAACAAATTCCTTGTACTATTGATTGCCCCGTTTGTAGTGAAATAACTTTTAAAAATGTTGCTGAAGGTAGATATGGTCATGTTAAAGGGTTAATGTCTTATCATAACTTACAAATGTTAATTAAAGCTAGTAAAGATACCAATAAATTATGTGCTAGCCATTTTGAATTGTTAGAAGGGTTAATACCTAGAGATTTTTATTTAGCTTTAAAATCTTTAAATGATTTGTTTGCGGCTGATTTACATGATTTAGAAAAAATATATCATAGAAATTTACCAATCTATAAAAGAGTAGATGATTTATTTTCAGACCCAGAAAAAGAAGAATTAATAGATACAAGTTTATTTGCATAAAATATAAAATAAAAATTATGATAAAGAAAGAAAAATTCTTAAGATTTATTGAATTGTACCATTTAGGAGGTACAGTAGAAAGTTCAATTTTAAATGTTGAAAATGGTGACTTAAATACTATTTTCCAATCCTCAGCAAAAGATTTAAGAGGAAAAGTGGAGTTAAAAGATTTTGATTTTGATAATACAAAAATTGGGATTTATACTACGAGTGAATTAATTAGGTTATTATCAATTGTAGATGGTGATTTAGAAGTTATTGATACAAAAAGAGCTGATGGCGTTACTGTTAATCTTAAATTTAATGATAAAAAGAAAGAATTTAAGTATGTAACTTGTTCTCCAGATATTATTGATAGTGATGGTAAAACTTCACAAATTTCTAGTTACGATGTTGAATTAACATTAGATAAATTATTAATTGCTGATATTTTAAAATCAATAACCGCTATTAATACAAAAAAAGTTACATTTGTAAATGATAATAAAAAATTATTTATTTATTTCAATTATAGTGAAAATAATGATAATATGATTAGTTTTGAAATACCTTTTACAAAATTAGATAATGATTTTGAAAATATGTCTTTCGATTCTGGATATATAAAACAAATTTTAGCGATTAATAATAATAAATTTACTGAAGCAAAACTTTCAATATCTTTAAAAGGGGTTTTAGAAATTAATTTTAAAGATAACGATTTAGGATTGGAATCAAATTATTGGATAATTAAACAAAAAGATTAAAAAATGACTCAAACAAATATTATTTCAAAAATTCAAATTGAGGGATTTCATAATTTCCCATTAGCAGAAAAATTTTTTCCAGAAGCTTCTTTTTTATCAGAAAGACATAGACATATTTTTTGGATAGAGTGTGAAAAAAAAGTTTTCCATGATAATAGAGACTTGGAATTTATTTTGTTTTCTAGAACAATTAAATCTTATCTTTATGAAAAATATCCTTATAAAGGTACTGAAAATACTCCTCCTTATCATTATCATTGTGAATTTGGAGCTATGAGTTGTGAAGCAATTGCTCGGGAATTATTAGAAAAATTTGAATTAGAATCTTGTTCAGTTTTTGAAGATAACGAAAATGGTGCAAAAATTTTTAAAATTAAATAAAAAATATATGAATTTAAAGTATTGGTTTGGAAAAGAAATTGAAGGAAGATTTTATGGTTTAGAAAGTGCATTTATTGTAGATGATTTAACAGAAGAAGAATTTAATCATGCTTTAACTGTTAATCACTTATTGATTGGTGTTCCATTAATTGATAAAATTAATAAAGGTGGGACTTTTATTACATGGAGTAAGTTATTACATTTGATTCAAGTAAATAATAAATTTGTTACATTAGAAGCGAAACCAGAACAATTAAAATTTATTTCTCAAGAAATGAAATTAAGATCGCATATTCTTTTATGGCTTGATGTTCCAGAACTTAATGATATTAAATCAACTGATTCAGTTAAGTTAGTAACCGCGCCTTATGAAATTTATGCTACTTCTTTAATGAATTGTCAAAAAGTTACAAAACACGAATATACTCATGATAGATTCAACGGAATTGATAAATAAAAAAAATATTTTTATATTTTCTTTAGAACCTCTTGAAACTAGATATACTTCACAATGGTTATATGAATTGCCTAAATTATTTAAAAAATATTTAGGCGATTCATATAACATTGTTAATATAACAGGTAACAAAATTTCTACTACCCCTACAGATGGAGCTTTTTTAAATTTTTCAGATACAAATATTTGGAAAAACTCACAAATTAATAAATTCATTAATTTATTAAATAAAAAGAAAGTAGGCAATAATGATATCGTTCTTTTCCCAGATGCTTGGCATACAGGAATAATTCAATTAAGATATTTGTTTGATTTATTAGAATATGATATTAAAATTTACTCTTTTTGGCACGCTGGTTCATATGACCCCAATGATTTTTTAGGCAAAAAAGTTAAAAATAAAAGTTGGTCTTTTTCAACAGAAGCGGCGTTTTTTAATGCTTGTGACAAAAATTTCTTTGCTACAAATTATCATAAAGAATTATTTTTAAAAACATTTTTTGGAAAAATCAATGAAGATAATTTAATTGTATCTGGGTTACCTTTTGATTATCTTGAAACACAATTGAAAAAATTTAATAACCCAGAAAAAGAAAACTTAATTGTTTTTCCACATAGAATTTCAAGTGAAAAACAATTAGAAATTTTTAAAGATTTAGAAAAATCATTACCAGAATATAAATTTATTGTATGTCAAGAAAAAAATCTTACAAAAGATGAATATCACAAAATATTAGGAAAAGCAAAAATTATTTTTTCAGCCAATTTACAAGAAACTTTAGGTATTAGTTGCTATGAAGGTTATTTATGTGGAGCAGTTCCTTTGGTACCAAATAGATTGAGTTATAAAGAAATGTATGATGAAAAATATTGTGATGATTGGACAAAAGATTTTAATTCTTATATAAAAAATAAAGAAATTTTAATTAAATGTATTCAATTAATAATGGATAATCATTCAATATTCTATTCGAGATTTTCAAAAGAAAAATTAGACAAGTTTTTTTCAATTAAAGGAATTATTAAAGAAATAAAAAATGGATAAAAATATTCCACCATGTAGTCAATGGAAAATTTGGGAAGGGAAAGAAATAGAGGGTTATACAGATTTAAATGAAATAACCCTTTTTATTAGAAATGCTACTAAAAAAGAAATTATTTTTTATTCAAAGAAATATGAAAGAATATGGTTTTGTGCTGAATATAATAATTTAACAAAAAAAAATATTGCATTTATAAAAAGTTTAAATAAAAAAGTAAAATTTGACTTGACTTATAAAAAATATATTAAATTATTAAATTCAAAAAGAAATGATATTTTAGACGATTTCCAATTATATGTTAGAATAAATAATTTATTATTAAAAAATAATGACCATATAAAAATTGGTAGTACTTTTTATGAAGAAAGCTTTTTAATTGGGAAAGGAAAAAAAGTTAATACTTTAGAATATTTTGATGATAAATTTATTAAATAATGAGTTTATTTAATAAATATTTTAGTAATGTACAACCACTTGAATATCCTAGCGGAATAGCGCATTATTTAGATTTTGCTTATTCAGAGGAAGAAAAGAAAAAAAGTAATAGAAATAGAAACGATTTTAAACAATCAAAAGAAACAAATAATTGAAGAAGTAAGTGGAGAGATTTATAAAGAATTTTGGATTCATTTCACATTACCATTGAAAATCTCTCCACAACTTCTTTTTTCCTGTAAACAAAAAAGAATTAATTGAAAAAATAAACTAAAAGAAAATTTACTTAATTTTATTAAAAATAAAAAATAGTTTTATGGCTAAGGCAATGTTTAAATGGCACGATTCAATTTGGGTTGAAAAATATCGACCTAAAAAATTAGAAGATTTAATTTTAAATAAAGATTATAGAGAAAAATTTGAATTCTTTTTAAAAATTAAAGAAATAAAAAATATTATACTCGAAGGTTCACAAGGTGTAGGGAAAAGTACTCTTACTGACATATTTATTACACAAATTCCTTGTGAGATTAAACTTGTAAATGCTTCTGATAATAGAGGGTTAGAATTAATAAGGGAACAGATTGTTCCATTTGTAACAACATCAAGTTTTGAACCATTAAAAATTGTGATTTTAGAGGAAGGTGATAAATTAACTCCTGATGCTCAAGATTCTTTAAAAGTTTTAACTGAACAATATACAGAAGATGTAAGATTTATTATTACTTGTAATAATGTAGATTTATTAAATGCTCCTTTAAGGAGTAGATTTCAAGAATTTCATATTCAAACACCTTCGGAAGAACAAGTGAAAAAAAGATGTAAATTTATTCTTGAAAAAGAAAATGTTACTTATGAAGAATTAGAATTAGATACTATCATTCGTTATAATTTCCCTGATATTAGAAAAACTATTCAATATTTAGATCAACATTCAATTAATGGAGTTTTAAAACTTGATAGAGAGTTTTTTAACATTTTAAATTATGAAAAACAAATAATTGAAACACTTAAAAAATCTAATAAAACAAATTATATTGATTTAGTAACAGATATAAGACAATTAATCGCTAATACTAAAATTAGAAGTTTTGTTACTCTTTATAAATATCTTTATAAAAATATAGATGAATATTTGCCGAAAAATAAAATCATTGGAGGAATAATAACATTACATTTAGGCATCAAAGAAGATACGCAAATTCCAGATAAAGAGATTAACTTGATAACTACATTAATCAAACTATTAGAATTGAAAAATGGCTAAGATAAATGCGAAAAAAGCGGAAGTTAAAGACAAACCTAAAGCAACACCTAAAGGCAATATAGTAGATTATTTAAATTGGTTGACCTGGGATAAGAAAAAATGGGATGATTTAACTTATGAAGAAAAAAAGAATTTTAATGTTTATATAGTTAATAGGTTTCTTTCAATGAATTATGATTATTGTGAAACAATAAATGATTTACAAGAATTAACTTGTTCCATGGAAAAAGAAATGGTTTGGAGATTATATTATGAATTATTACCTAAACAAAGGACTTATTCAAAATATATAAAAACCACAGCAAATACATTAGATTTAAAAACAATAAATTGTTTTAAAGAATACTTTACTTGTACAGATGAAATAGCAAGTGATTATATAGATTTACTAAAAAGTAAAGGATTACAAGAAGAAATAAATAAAATTATAGACCATATGAAAAAGGAGTAGCTAAAAACTACTCCTTTATTTTTTTAATATACCATATTTAGAAAAATCCAGACTGTAACAAAAACAAAACTCTAACCAATATTTTCTTTCCACCAATTATTAAAACCAATTGGGTCTTGCATCATTTCAGTTAAAGTTTTACCTTCGGGAAATGGTTTCCAAATCCCTGATTTTTTACTTATCATTAAAGTTGATAGCCCTAAAAGATTACCTACCGAAAATTGACTTAAAGTTCCACCATCCTCATGTTACATAGCTGGATGAAAATTATCATCATAATTCGCTTTAAAAACTCCGGTACATACATTTTGTATGCTAGATAATTCCATTACTAATTTCTTTGTTAAACTCATAATTTTTATTTTTTAAAATGATTGTAAAATATTTCTGTGTGCTTCTTTTGTAAGATTTAATTTAAACCTATATACCCAATGAGCATCTGAAAACTCATTTATAAAAGGAATGTTTTTTGATTTTAAATAAGCCGACATTTTTTCTATTGCTGTTTTAACACCTTCGGTATAAAATAAACAAAAAATACCTACTCCATATTCTGTAGAATAAAAGCCATTTCTTATAAGAATTTCACAAATTTCTGGATTATTGAATTTTTCTTCAATTTGTTTTAATAAAGAATCTTTGGAATACATATTGCCCGAATGGTGCATATAAGCATATTCTTTTTCTTCTTCAGTTTTATTATCCCACAAATATTCAACTCCACCATAAGTTTTATTATATGCTTTAGGATTTGGTTCACGATATTTTGAAGTATAAGCTGTAATAAAAGAACGAAGTAATTTGTCTTCAGTTTTAGCAGTTTTGAATTTAAAACTTATCTTATATTTTGTAAAAGGTAAAATTCTAAATACAATATATTCCTTTTGCGGAATTATTTCTGTATCAGTAGTTGAAATTTTAAAATCCCTTCCTGTAATGTCGTTAATTAATTGTTGAAATTTAAGTGTATCCATTTTTTTATGTTTTTGTTACTTTACAAAAGTAATGTTTTTTATCTACTTTAGACCTTCAAATTTTTTCTTAAAGTAATTTCTTTTTGTCTTTGTACCTTTAGGAGTCCAGGTACGGAAACTATTGCTATAAAATTGCTGTCCTTTTTCAGTTTCAACATAACAATAAGATTTTAAGATTGTTTTTTTGTCATCAGCAAGTTTCAAATAAAACTTCAAATCTTTAGGTAATTCACTTTCGTGTCTAAATGGAGTATGTGGCATTGTATTATTAAACAATGTTTCTGGAAATGACTTATTAACAGTATCATCAAGAATAACTTGTTTTGCTTCCTCAATATTGAAATAATACTCCTTAAAACTAACTACTTTCTTAACATTACTTACTTTGTTCATATACTTTATTTTTGTTTACTTTGTAAAATTACAACATTTTTTATCTACTTTTACAATAATTAAAAAATAAAGAATTAAATGGCAATTGCAAGAGTTACGGATTATTTCATGAATAGAGTTATATCGCCAGCTGGTATGCAACAAGATATGCTTATTTCTTTTAATTATAAATCACCTGCAGGTGTACATGACCCTCAACCATTAGTATATGTATTAGAAAAGAAACAAGATAGATTTTATGGATTAAATCTTCATTATGATATGAATTCATTTACAAGTTTAGTTTTAAAACAACAAGAAAAAATAAATGAAATTATAGAACAGGAGTGGTATAGGATATATCCAGAAAAATTTGATGAGTTAGAAGAACAAGGTGATGAATTTAGTATAGATTTAGTTGATACAAAAGATTTAATAAATCTTAAGAAAAAAATTAGTAATAAAGATTTAGAAACATTCTTGTTAATTTCAAAAAATGATACTATTCTTAGAAATTATATTTATAAAAGAATGACTTCAGTTAAAAAATTAGTTTGGAAATGACAAATAAGGATTTACTCAAGCAATATGTTAATACAGGTAGAAGAATAACTCCAAATCAATTTAATCAACTTTCTTCTCAAGATATGAAAACTTATCTTAGGTCAAGATTAAATATTTATTTGACAGAACCTGAAAGAAATAAAATTTATTCATTTGAATATGATAATTTTTCAGAAAAACAAAAAATAGAATATTTTAATAAACAAATTGATCTTAGTAGAAAAATATTACCAGAAAATTTCAAATACCTTACAAAAGAAAATAAAATTAAAGCTGCAAAAATGATGATTTATTTACTTGAAGATTTAGAAGAATTAGAAGAAATAGATATCGAAAATTTTATTTTTTATATGACAGTTTTAAAAGAAATGTATAAACCAGGCAAAGGAGGAATAGTTTTTAATCAATGGTGGAATAAATACAAAATCAAATAATTAAAAAATAAAAAAATTGAGTTTAATTTCAAAAATATTAAAAGAAGCAAAGCAAAGAGGGGAACTATACCATTTTACCAGTTTATATAATGCTAAACAAATAATTCATGATAATTTTATTGCTTGTCATTATGAAAAATTTAAAAATAGTGGACTTTCTATTAAAGGATTTTCTTTAACAAGAGATAAAAATATATTTAAATCTCCTACTTTATTTATGTCAATACCTGAAGTAGGTTTAATATTTAATGGTGAAAAAATTTCTCAAAATTTTAGAATTATACCTTATAATTATTTTTCATTTCAAACTAGAAAAATTGGTGAGAATGAACATAATGAATTTGAAGAGAAAGTGGTTTTAAAAAATGAAAGAGATTTTAAAGTTGATAATTACTTAATTGGTATGATATTTAATAATAAAAATATTTTTAATAAAGAAAAAATAAATAGGAAGGAGGAATTAATTAAATATTGTAATGAAAAAGGTTTAAAAGTTATCGAAGTAGGAAACTCTCCAATTAACGAAAAAATTAAATTAAAAGAAGCTAAACAAATTGGCCCACTTTATCATTTTACAGATGTTGAATCTTCTATAAATATTTTAAATGAAAATAAAATGTTTGCACATTCATTTCATTTAAATAAAAAAGAATATGAAGGAATATCTTTTACAAGAAATAAAAATTTTTATAAAAATGAACCCATGATTACATCAAGACCGCAAATAGGTTTAATATTTGATGGTGCTAAAATATCTCAAAAATTTAGAGTTTTACCTTTTAATTTTTTTAGCAGAAAAGCTAGATATATTAGTGACTTACATAATTACAATGAGTTTGAGGAAAAAGTAATTGTACCTTCAGGTAAAGAATTTGTTGTGAGTGATTATTTGATTGGAATATTTATAACTAATTTTAAAGATTGGGATAGAAATGAAGATGAAATAAAAGAATTAATTGATTTAGTTAAGTCAAAAGGTTTAAAAATTATACAAGAAGGAAAATTAAAAGAAGAAAAAGATTATGGAAAATATTTATTTGCACAAAATAAAAAAATAGCTGATTTACAAAATGGTGAATTTGAAAAAAATACTGATGAAGAACAAATAGATTATAAAAAAATAAGAAAATTTGTTAGTGACCCTAATAAAAAAAATAAAAAAAATTTACAAGATGTTATTTATGATTTAATTCCATTAGAAGATAAATTCCCTGAAATTTTAAAACCTAATGAAGAATTTGTTTATAGAGGTACTTATTCAGATATTAATACAATTTTTAATTTTAATTTTATCACTACAAAAGAAAGAATAAAATTAGGTAATAGTGATTATTGTTTAGTTTTTAAAAATTTTAAATATTCTGTTCATGATGGGACAAATATTTCTAGTTGGACTTCTGATGTCTCAATAGCAAAAGATTTTGCAAATGAAATTTCAAATTATGGGGATAATAAATTTATTCCTATAATTTTAAAAGCCAAAATAAATGAAAAATTTATTTTTTCTGATAATTTTATGAATATACTTTCTAATGATATTTTAGAAATTAAAGAATATGAAGTAATATGTTTTTCTGAAGAAATTGAATGTGAAGTTTATATTAAAGAAGAAGATATTGAAAAAATTGAAAAATTTAAAAAACAAGATAAAAGAAATTCTAAAGGCACTGAAATTTTTGAATAAATGAATAAAAATTATAAAATAAATAACGGGGTAATTAATTTCAAATATCTTGGAAAAAATCATTCATTGAAAAAATTTGATTTATTTTCTATAAATGAAGTTTCTGAAGAAGACAAATTTGGGAAATTATTATTTAAAAATCAAAAAATTTTAGAAATAATAAATAAAAACTATAATATAAAAGAATTATTAGGTGAAGGAACAATAGGTAGTGCTTATTTACTAGAAAATGGAAATGTATTAAAAATAACAAAAGATATTAAAGAAGTTAATTTAGCAAAAAAATTATTTAATAAAAATTTAAAACATTATGTTGAAATCTATAATATAAAATTTATAGAAATTGAAACTAAAAAAATATATTTTATCGAAATGGAATACGTTATCCCATTAAGTAATGAAGAAAAAATATTTTATGTTATTACGGAAGGATATTATAGATATTCAAAATCACCACAAAGAAAATATGATAAAAATATATTAAATTTTAAAGATTTTTTTTTAGATGAATTAAGAAGGCAAGGGTTTCCTGAGTTAAAAAATAAATTTGAAAAATATAAAAAATTATATTTACAATATATTGACATGAAAAATGAATTAAGAAATTATTCTTATTGTGATACGCATGAAGATAATGTTGGTTGGAAAAAAGATGGAAAATTATGTGGTTTTGATTTTGAATTAAATGATGAAAATCAAGATTTACCTGACGTGCCAATTTTAGAAAGTTTAAATGAGAAAATTGAAAAGGATGATTATGATTACGAATATGAAGAACAATGTAAAAAAGTAAAAAAATATTTTGGTGTAACTAAGTTATTAGGTTCTGGTTGTAATGGAACGGCATATTTAACTGCTGATAATAAAGTTATAAAAATAACAGAAGATGATAGTGAAGTAGTATTAGCTTTAAAAATTCAGAAGAAAGACCAAGAACATTATGTAAAAATATATGATGCTTGGAAATTACCTAGAATAGAAACCTATAATCAAGAGTATTTGATTTTAATGGAAAAAATAACTACACTGACTAAATTGCAAAAAGAATTTTTTCAGTCTGCAAATGAACTTACGAATTATCCAAAACCAATTTTTAATATTGAAAAATTCAAAGATGCAGAATATGTTACAAAAAAATTATTAGATAGTAGATTAAGTGAACAATATTTAAAATTTTGTAAAAACCCTAATTATTTTAAATTTATTTTACAATTAAAAATTCTTAAAGTTTCATTAGAAAAATTTGGTGTTCATGATATTCACGAAGAAAATTTAGGTTGGAAAGAAAATGGAAATCTATGTGGGTTTGATTTTGAAACTTATAAAACATGGTTAAGCCCTAATAAACAAAAAAAATTAAAAACTTTTAAATGACGAATAAAGATTTAATAAAACAATATGTTAATACCGGGTTTTTTATTGGACATTATCAATTTAATAAATTATCACCTCCAGATAGAAAAACATATCTTAGGGCAAGATTACTTGCATATAAACAATCAATCTTGAATTATTTAACAACTACTGAACTAAAATATCTATCAGAAGAACAAAAAGTAACTTATTATAATTTAAAAATTGGTAGAGGTGCTTTACAAATTGAACCAGAAAATTTTAAATATCTCTCATTACAAAATATGAAAAAATTTATATGGGGAGTAGGTTTTGATAATGATGAATTACAAGAATTAAAAAATAATTATTTTGATGATTTTATAAAATATTTAAAAATTGTAAAATCAAATGAGAATTATCAAGAAAACCAATTATTATTGGATTATATATATGAATATAAAGATGAAATATATAGTTTAAAATTGAAATAATAATTTATAAATGACAAAAATAGAAAAAAGAAAAATAATTTTTGAGACAATTTCTATTCTTAGAAAGAAAGGATTGTTAAATGAGGAAAGTATTCTAATCCATAGGAGAACTCCTGAAGAAAGAGAGAAGAATTATAAAATTGCTATTCAAAAACAAATACAACAATATATAAAAAATGGGTGCAAAGGAGACTTAGATTTTAGTGGTACCCCAATCACTTCTTTACCTAATAATTTAAAAGTGGTAAGAGGCCATTTAAATCTTAGAAACACTCAAATTATTTCAATTCAAAATATTTTAAAAGTAGAAGGAAGTTTATCTCTTCAAAATACTTTAATTACTTCTTTACCAGATAATTTGAAAGTAGGTTGGAATTTATGGATTAGAAACACTCCGTTTGTTTCTTTACCAAATAATTTAGAAGTTGCTGGAATTTTAGATCTTGATGATACTCTAATCGATTCTTTACCAAAAAATTTAAAAGTAGGAAAAAATTTATATCTTGCAAACACTCCTCTTTCAAAAAATTATTCTGAAAGTGAAATAAAACAAATGTGTAAAATCGGAGGAAAAATTTTTTTTTAAATACCACACAATAATTAAAAAAATAAAAAATAATGGCGGAAGAAATAATACCAACAGAAAATTTAGAACAAACTAAAACAGTTAATCAAAAAATAGGTTTAGATAAAGAAATTTTTTACTTATCTGTAGCTTGTGTTTTAATTACTTTTGTTTATATATTTGCAATTACATTTATACCTATACCAAAAGAAAATGTAAGATATGGAGATATTTGTTTAGGCTTTCTTTTAGGGACTTTAGTAGGAACAATAATTACATATTATTTTGGGTCTTCAAGTTCTTCTAAAAGTAAAGAAGAAGCAATGACAAGATTATTAGAAAAGAAATAATGACGAATAAAGTTTAAATGAATTTAATAGAAAAAATATTAAAAGAAGGAAACCAAAATAAAATAAAATCAGTTTATCATGGTTCAAATAATAAATTCACTAATTTTGATTTTAAAAAAATAGGAATTTCTAGCGGGAATTTTGGTCATTATGGACATGGAATGTATTTTTCTGATGAAATTCTAGAAGCTAAAACTTATGGCAAAATAATATATGAATGTGATTTAGAATTTAAAAATCCTTATACATATAAAACTCCATTGCATTTTATTACCGATTTGGGCAATTTAAGTAAAGAATTAACTATCGAATTAAAAAAATTAGGTTACGATAGTGTAATCTATGGGAGTGAATATGTAGCTTTTTACCCAGAACAAATTTTCATTAAAAAAGTTTTTACAGTTTAATTGTTTGCTAAATTAAATGTAGGTAAATAAGTTTTAAGAAAAGCAATTTTTGAACCATAAAGTTTTTTATATTCTTCAAATAATTCTTCTGCATTTCTTTTTCTAGGTTCTGACGCTGATAATGGATAAATTAATTCCCGACTTAAATCAGGGTAATTTTCCCAATCCCAAACTCTTTCATCTACAAGTAAAGAAATAGCGGATGTACAATTATTTAAATCTGGTTCTTGAAAAGTTGAATAAGCAATTTTATTCTTATCTAAATTTTCAATTATAACTTGCATACTACCTTTATAAGGCAATTTTGAATATGGGTCAAAACCAATATCATTAGTTGTACCACCATTAAGAATTACAACGGTTTTATCATTATATGCCCATTGTTTAAATTCAGGTGAATTTCCTAACATATTTGAAAATTCTTGAGTAGCATGGCCTGCTTGAATCCCTGCTTGACGACCTGAAAGTTGATAAATTACGAATGAATACATTCTTTGTTTTAACATATTTTTATTTTATTTTTTTAAATTTGATATCATACTTTTTGTTAGAAAAAAGTTGAATTATAAATTCTTTTACATGAGGCACAAAATCATAATTATCAACTTCATCTTTTGTGATAAATTTGAATTCAGAATTTTCATAATCTAATTTTACATCATTATTTTCTAAAATTCCGGAATAGTAAAAAATTGTCCCACAATCATCAGTTTCTTTTTTATACTTAAAAGAAACATTTTTAGGAATCAATCCAATTTCTTCAAACCCTTCACGTAGAATTGCATTTTTTGGAGTTTCATTATCTTCAATAACTCCACCTACAATACTCCATTTATTTGGCATCCAAGGTGCTGTACTCCCTATTTTTAAGATTAAAATTTTATTCTCATAAAAAAGTGCAATTACTCCTGTTTTAAATTCTTTATAATCCATTTATTTTAAATTTTTTAAATGATTGATAAAAAAATCAATATCGATTGCAATTAAATGTATGGTGTAGAATACCATTATTAAAATTAACAATAGAATTGCAAGCCCTAAATACTTTATGATTTTATGAAAATATTTAAAAACTAAAAACCAAAGTATCAATATAACCAATATTTAGAAATTTTAATCATTTACTTGATTTTATTTGCTATTTTAATTAATTCTTGTAAACATTTTAATTCACATTCTTCATAAGTTTTTGTACACTCATCAGCTCCATGTATGAATTTAATGTTATTATTTTCATTAATTGTACAATAATATCCGGTAAAAATACTATTTTCTCCAAAATGAAGTTTTTTAATATTATTATCAAGATTATAATTATTTCTAAAAAACCTAAATGCTTGAGAAAATGTTGGGGCAGTAATTATTTTATCAGTATTTAAATTTGAATTAGTTAAACCATCATTTTCAAGTGAATTTAATGAAGTTTTTCCATGTATTTCTAATCTTTTTTCTACAAAAATTGCAATACATTCTTTATTAAAACCTAATTTTTTTAAACATAATGCTTCTGGATAAGGTATAAATTCTTCAATAATTTTATCCATTGATTTTATTATTTACTTGATTAATTAATTTATCCAATAATTCTTTATTTACTAAACTATCAACCCAATCTGTAGGAATAGCATTAAAACCGTAATAAAGTCCTGAAATTCCACCTGCAATTGCAGCAACTGTATCTGTATCTTCCCCAAGATTTACTGCCGCTAAAATCGTATCTTTATAAGTAAAATTATTTAAGAAACACCATAAAGCAGCTTCTAATGTATGAACACAATAACCAGTTGACTTTATTTGTGTAATTGGAAAGTTTTTTAAATTCTTTAAATTATATAAAAACTTTAAAATTTCATAATCATTGCCGTTTTCATAAAAGAAAGCCATTAAAGAATTTATTGTTTTTTCAAACGCAAAGTCTTTATCATGATTTTCCATTAATTCAAGTAAATATTCAATTAAAAAGAAATCACAAACGAATGTTTCTAGATTTCCATGAGTCAAAGCATTTACTCGGGAAGTAATAGTAATTCTTTCAAGGAAAGATAAATCTTTAAGTATAAAAATTAAGACAGAACATCTCATTAAAGAACCATTAGAAGAACTTGTTAAGACTCCATTTTGAAATATATCATGACTTTCTTTATGATTTTGTATTGCTTCCCAGGTTGTATTCCCAATATCAAAACGAATACCTGAAGCAGTAAATAAAGCTTTATCTTTCCATTTAATAAAATTTTGTACAATCCTAGAATAATCTACAGAATTTTTTTCCATTGCATCCATTATACATAATGCTAAAGAAGTATCATCACTCCAGGTACCTTTTGGTTGCTCATAAGTACCATTGCCAATCATATCTGTAACGGGAAAATTCTTTAAATACTTTCTATTTTTAAATTCAACAGGAACTCCAAGAGCATCACCTATTGCTAAACCATAAACTAAATCTTTTACCATATTCTTAATATTTTTACAAAGTTAATGAATTTCTTATCTACTAGATTTTTCTTATTACTTCTTTAAGTTCTTTATCATAACCTAAAAAAGCATAATCTTTCTCAAGATAAATAAAATATTCTTTTTGATTTCTTGATTTTAAATTTTTCTGGAAAATAGAAAAATCTTTTATAGAGTCTTCCCAATTTTTATAAATTGCATAACCTTTTTTATTTTTCCCAATAGCTAAAGTGTGCCTATTTTTTGGGAACCGCATACCAAAAAGATTATTTGTTTTTTTATAAAATTTAGAATGAAAATGACCGCTTTCTAAAATAGCTTGTCCTAAAACAACTTTTTTAAATCTAATATCTGAGTGCTTAATTAAATTCCAAACTGAATCTTTTAATGTTGTTGCATTTGTAGAAACAGTTAAAAAAACTAAACATAATAAGATTTTAATTTTTTTGCTACAGAATTGTTTAAATAATCGCATAATTTATTTTTATCTTCTACAAATTGAAATGCAAATTCCATTTGAAATTCAAATATACCAAATTTTCCATCCTTATCTTGATAAACATCTATTGATAACCAAGGATAATTAAATTGATTAAGTAGCTTATCTATGTTTTCTAAAAGTAATTTAGGCAAAACGTCGATAGGTTCTTCTTCTCCAAATCCTGTAATACAACTATTTGCTTGCCAACCTAAATCAAAATCACGTTTAATTAAAATTGTATTACCTCCAAAGAAATATAATAACCTCCATTCCTTTACTTTTTCAATATAATCTTGTACTAAAAAATTTCCTCTTTTTATAGCTTCATTTAAATATTTTTCATTTTCAACTAAAGGGTCATTCCACTTTCTTTCTTTTTTAATATAATCTTCTTTTGAAATAACTCGCATTTCTTTTTTTTGTTCCATTGCATCATCTTTATCTTCAACTTCATCATCAGAACATAAAAGTTCAGTTTCTTTGCATGAAAATAATTTTTGAGCTATAATTTCTTTTCTATCATTTAATTCAATTTCTATATCTAAATGCCTTTGGAATAAAACTTCAAAAAAATCTTTTTTAGTCATTAATGCTTGCCCTAAACCTCTAGCACCATTAACCATTTTAACAACTAATTTATCTGTATTTGATTTTTTACTTAATAAATTAGTAAAAGCAAATTCATTATTATTAGTTGAAAAATAAGAATTTGGGTGAATAAAATTAAATTTCTTTAAAATATTCATTTGATAATGTTTCTCAAATCTTTTAGGAATTCCTATAACAGGAATTAAATGAGAACGACAATACATTTGTAATTCTAAATCACTTTCTTCTACAAGTAATAAAGCATCAAAATCACATTCTTTATTTGAATACATTAAAGGAAAATTATTAGTAATATCAAAATCTCGAGATAAAATATCAATAAAATTAGTATTTTCCTTTATAAAAATCTTTTTTCTCATTTACTTAATTTCTAAAAAGTCAATATAATTGTTTGCACTTGAATTAATGTTATTTGCTAATGCCATTTGAGAATGATTTCCTAAATCAACAGTATCAGAATAGTTTAAAGAATTATTCCAATTTTCTAACTGTTTAACAGTAGTTTGAAGTTTAGCAGCATTCTCTAAATCTTTACCATCCATATAGTCATTTGCGATTTTAATTCCTACTTGAATATTTCCAATTTTTTCTGAAATATCTTTTTGCAAAAATGCAATTGCTTTATCTGCATCTGTATTAATATTTTCATCACCTCTTAAAGCTTTCCAAGCCTTAGCAACCATTGTATTTGCAGTCGTAACAGTTTCGTACATATCCTGTTTTTTTTCTAAATCTTTTCTTAAGATTGCAATTTGATTAATTGCTTGACGATATGCTTTATTTGTAAATTCCGCTAATTTAACAAAATCATTATATAAAGGTTTTATATTATCTGCATATTCTTTATTCGTTTGAATAATACTAAGTACTGCATCTAATCTTTCTTTTACGTCAATATCATTTTGATTTTTGTGCAATTTTCCAAGAAGTATTTCCTTTTGATTGATTGCATTTTGAAATTCATCGTCATTAACTCTTAATTTTTCCTGCAATTCTTTTTGTTTACCTACTGCTTGTTTATTTGTTTTAAGCAAATCTTTTGCGTCTTCTTCACGATTATCTAATCTAAAAGCAAGTATTTGAAATGGATTTAAAGTAATAACCCAACCTAAAAAAAATTCAGCCGCAGCTTGTGCTAAATAAGAAGCTGCTCTCCAATTTTTGGGTTGCATTACAACTAATGCTAATAAACTAACTAATACAATTCCTCCAATTAATTCAGCAGTCCCCCAAACTATTGTAATTAAAAAAGGTAGCAAATAAACATAAGCAGCAAATCCTAATGCTCCTAAAATTGCTAATCCAAATACATTTCCGGTAATTTTTTTAATGTCACCCTTACCTGGGTCAATTGTTAATAAAGCCATACTTTTTTATTTTATTTGTTTTTTAAATTTTGTTTAAATTTTGTATTAATTCACTTAATACAAAGTTATAAGAATTATTAAAACGAGTTTCATTATCCTGTAATTTTAATTCTATATCTGATTTGCTTTGTGTGAGTGTTTGAATAGATTCTTGTAACTTAACAATTTCATTTGTTAATTCAGTGATTCTTGATTTATTACTTTCAATTTGATGTTCAATTCCGCCTAATTTTTCAGATTTTGTCTTTGTTAAAGAATCATTGAAATTAGTTTTTTGTGTTTCCAAATTTCCTTTTGCAGTATTAAAAGAACTTAATAACAATTCTTTTGTAATTCCTTTTGCACTTAATGCTGCTAATACGGCTGAGAACATTATATTCTCATCAGGAATTACTACTTGCATTGAATTTTTTAAATTCACAAAATCTACTAAATTGGTATCATTTTTATAAACTAAATTATTTAATTTATCTACAATATTTTGATCAATACCTACAGAATTATTTGTAGGTGTACCTACTTGTGAATACACCATTGTAGGTGCTACTGTTGCTTGTGGATTATTTATTGGTTGTGTAGGTGTTACATTTTTATCTAACGCAACTAATCCAGCTTTTTCTAAAACATCTAAAAACCCCATAAAATATAAATTTTTAAAAAATAGGAGGATTAATATCTCCTCCTACTATATGTAAACAAAAACAAAAATTAAAGAATTAAAATGTTCTCGGTATCATGTTTAATTCCTTTTTACAAATATACAAAGTTTTTTATCTACTTTTATATTTTTTTTATTTTACCCATAATTAAAAATAAAAATAAGTATATACACTTAAAATAATGAATTTAGTTAAGCAAATACATATTGATAAAAAACATCCATTCTATAAAGAATGTGATGAATTATGTTTTGCTTCCAAGAATTTATATAATTATGCTAATTACTTAATTAAACAACAATATGAAAAAGATGGTACTTATTTGAATTATTATGCTATAAATAGAATTTTAATAGATAATAACCAAATAGATTATCGTAAATTACCAGCAAAAGTTTCTAATTCAATCCTTATAAATTTAGATACAAATTATAAAAATTTTTTTAAAGCATTAAATTCTTATAATAAAAATCCTAAAAATTTTACCGGAAAACCTAGAAACCCTAATTTTAAACATAAAACTAAAGGAAGAAATATTGTTATTTATGAATTACAAACAATAAATTCAAAACAATACAAAAAAGGTTTTATTTGCCTTTCTAAAACAAATATAAAAATTGAAAATAAAGAGAATTTAAATATTAAACAAGTTACAATCACTCCTACTAATTTAGGAGATTATAATATTAATTTGATTTATGATAAAAAAGAATTACCTCAAGTTGATTCTAATATTTATGCAGGTGTAGATATAGGATTAAATAACTTAGCAGCAGTTGCTATAAATAATTGTAATACTTTTTTAATTAACGGAAGAACATTAAAATCTATAAATCAATATTATAATAAAAAGAAAAGTGATTTACAATCTAAATTACCTTTTTATAAAAATAAAAAAGAAAATAAAACACAAAGAAAAAGTAGTAAAAAAATACAAAAATTAACAAGAAAAAGAAATAATAAAATAAAAGATTATTTGCATAAAGCAAGTAAAAAAATGGTAACTGAATTGAAACAAAACAATGTTAGCAAAGTGATTTTTGGACACAACGAAGGTTGGAAACAAGAAATAAACATTGGTAAAAAGAACAATCAAAATTTTGTTTCAATACCACATCAAAAATTTATTGAAATTTGCACTTATAAATTAACATTAGAAGGAATAGAATCTTTAGAAAAAGAAGAATCATATACTTCTAAATGTAGTTTTTTAGACAATGAAACAATAAGAAAACATAATAATTACAAAGGACATAGAGTAAAAAGAGGATTATTTATTTCTGAAAAAGGAATAAAAATCAATGCTGACATCAATGGGGCTTGTAATATATTAAAAAAAGAAATCCCAAATGCTTTCGCAAATGGGATAGAGGGTATAATAGTGTACCCAAGAAAACTTAGTTTCTAAATTTTATCCTAAAATCAGGATATTAGTACTATCGTAATCTTTTTTGTTTAATAACAAACCTGCTGCTCTTTGAAGTTCAAATTTATCAACATTAAATCCATAATCATGACTTCCAAAATCAGTTAGTCTATTAATTACATCCCAAAGATTTGATTTAGTTGGGTGATTTTTTAATTGTTGTGCATTACACTTTTCAAAGTCAATATTTGCAGCAGCTAATCTATTTACTTCTCTATTCCATTCAGGTAATACAGAATACACATCTTTTTCAACTAATGTAGAATTCCCAACAATAAGATTTTTAACTTGCATTAATTCTGAAAAAGAAGCATTAGTTTTAGTAGCTCTTTCAATGTTTTCACCGTATGCTTTAGAAACAAAATTATTTTTTTGGATATTAATAAAATCCTTAAAAAATTCTTGTATTTTACCAGGTTCAACTCTATTAACTGAAATATCTCCAAAATAACCTTTAGCTGTCATACCATTTGTACAAACCAACCTTTCCATATAAGTTTCAATGCTTACACCTTGGATTAAAGAATTTTTAAAATTAAAACCTGGATTAAATTCTTCACCTTTTAAAGGAATACCATTAACTTCGGGAAGTACTTCAATGTTTTTTCTTACAGTTAATTCAAGTTTATTAACGCCAACAGAACCATCAATAATTTCTAAAACACCAGGTTCAAAAGTTTTTTCAAATAAATCAAGAGCCATTTCATTACTAATAATATCAATATCTCCAGAAAGAATATGAGTTATTTCTTTACTTTCATTGTCACCAACTATTGTAACAAGATTTTTCATTGATTTGCTAGATTTGTTTTTTACAACAAGTGCTTCCTTAATCATTTTAATTAAAGAAAACTTAGCTTTTTGATCCATTAAACCACCAAAACGATTAATAAAACCTGTATTAATACCAAGGATTTTCAAAAGCTCTGATAGGACATTATCTGCGGTCCTACAAGCAATGCCTTTAATAATTATCTGCCCTTGATCAGTGATGTCAATTTCACTTAAATCAACCTTTTGTTGTAATGGTTGAAACTTAATTGCGTCTTTCTTAAACTCATTGTAATTGAATGTACTCATAATTTCTATTTTTGTTTTGTTACACAAAGTTAATTAAATTTTTATCTACTTTTTGAAAATTATTTAATTTTCTTCTTTTTCCATAATAGCTAAACGATTATCATCTCTTTCTAACCATTTAATAATTTTTTCTTTAGTTTCAATTCTGGTTAATCCTTCAATATGCAAATTATAGTATTTATCAAATTCAGTAGGGTTAGTATAATCAAACATAATGCCATCTACAAACCTTAAATAAATTGTTTTGGTTTTCCCGCTTAAATCAAATCTTTGCCCCCTAAAATCAACACAAGCAATTTTATATATCGTATTATCACGCAAAGAAAATACTGCAAATTTATTCTCTAATTTATTTGTATCTCTTTTTTTATAAGGCCTATCTTCCCATTTATTCATATAAAAAATTTAAAATTTAGATTAAGAAAAAAAATATAGACCAGGAGTAGAAACTCCCGGCCTTTGTAACAAAAACTATTTTATCTTCCCATTGATACTATATTTTCAGTATCCATTTCTTCAAAATCTATTTCTTCAACTGTTTCTTGAGTTAAAGAATTTTGAGAAGATTTATTACTTTCTTCAAATGCACTATTAAAAATGCTATCTAAATTATCAATTTTATTACCTGTAAGGTTATCTGCCATTCCTTTGTTCGCAAGTATTTCAAAGAAGCTTTGCGAATGTTCTTTTAATTTATTTGCTTGCTCTCTTGCATAACTAGCTATTGCTTCAGCTTCGTTAAACGCTTCAATATTGAATACTACTTCTTTTTGTTGATTTAAAGAAAAATACAATTTTTTATTAACGTGACCACCACATCTTCTATTCTTAGAAAAAGTAATATATCTATCACCTTTTTTATCAAACATAAGATGTAGCATACCAGTTGTCATGTGCTTCAATTTGTTATCACCTTTAAATTCACCACCTTTTGTAATTTGTTGAATAGCAAAAGTCGTTGTATTTATTCCTTGATTATTTTTACCATCAGAAGCATTATCCATTAAACCTAATAAAAAATTCTCTGCTTCGCTTTCTTTCATTCCAGCAAATGCTTTAAGTTTTTCAACCATATCAGCAACGCTATCTAAAAAGATAATATCATATCCAGAAGTAAAAATAGCTTCTAACTTTTCTTTACATCTTTCGTAACCAATATCTCCACTTTCAACATCATCACCTTTAAGGATAATATATTGTACTTCACCCATCCAATCCATTCCATTTTTTGCGTACTCATAACCAATATCAAATTTCTTCATTTCAGTTTGTACACAAACGATTTTCTTTGTAGGGTAATGTTTTTGTAATTGGTATTGCATATATGCTTGTACTGTTGTTTTTCCTACACCAGGTTCGCCTGTAATAATAATTTGTGAACCTTTTGTTACTCCTCCATCAACACTTAAAATTATATCTAAACCTGTGTGAGTTAAATAAGTTTCAAACAATTCTGCTTGAAAATTTTCACTCTTTGGAGTCCAATGCGTAAGATTAATTGGTACATAAGCTTTTGCTTGTTTTGGTTGAATTTGTTCTGTTCTGAAAGTTGTTAAGCCATTTATTTCATTCCAAACACTTTTAAAATGTTGAAAGCGAAATTCATTATTTCTAGGAAAATTATCAAATGCAGTTTTAACATTTGATGCACTACAATTGTTTCTTAAATAATCTGTAATAATTTCTTTTTGAGTCATAATCTTTTTGTTTTTGTTACACAACAAAGGTAATAAGAATTTTATCTACTTTTTACTAATTTAAAATAAAATGTTCTTTTTGCATTTTAATTTCTTTAATTGAGTGAATTGCAAAATCTCTCACGATTATTTCTTTTTCAACACCTTGTGTATTGCTTTCTTTTACTTCAGGCAAAAACTCAGCTATAAGGCTTTTATCAATTTCCTCACCATCCAATAAATAAACAACAGATTGTGGAGCAGCATTAGGTTTAGCCTCAACATAATAATTTGTTATACCATCCTTTTCATGTTCGACTAATGTAGTACCTTGAATTCTTTTTCCCCATCTTCTTTCATGTGGTACAAATTCTTCAGTAATTCCTTCCTTTGTTCTTTGATTGTTTACTGAATTTGCGTATATGAAATTCATTGTGACATTCATTATACTTCTTTTAACAACTCTACCTACATAAGGATTATTTTTTTTCCTCATTGTGGGAATTGTTTCAGTTGTAATAGTAGCAAATGTAGCTCCTTTTACATTCAATAACTTTTCGAATAATTCTACGTGACTAATTGTTTGTGACATATACTTTGTTTTTGTTTACAACACAAAAGTAAGATATATTTTATCTACTTTTATAAAAATATCAATTAATAGGAAATAAATGACAAGCATAAATACTTGCAGTAGGTATTTCCACTTCACTGCTTATTTCACCATAAATTCCTTTTTTAAAAATTACATCTTTTAAAGTAACTTTTAATTTGCTTATTTTAACAGCTGTACCTATTTTGGCATTCACAATTCCATTTATAGAACTACTAGCACCGTATTTTTTACCAATTACTATTGGGTTACCTAAAGCATCTTTTATGAAACTATTTTTCTATTTTCAATTATTTCAACTTCAATATAAACTACTTCTTCAAATCTTTCAGGATTAGTTTCTGGAGTGGAAGTATTCCATTTTTTATTAAAATGTTTCATAGATTTCTTAAAATTTTCTATTGAAACATATTGCCCACTATCCTTTGAAGGTAAAGAAAATTTATACCATCCTAACTCACCACGTTTAAAATAACATTCATAAACAGTTATTTTTCTATTTGAAGGTAATTCTTGAAACATACTTTAAAATTTGGTTTTGTTTATAAATTAATACAAGGAATTGTTTTTTCTTCTACATGGTGCTGTAATTCTGAAACTAAATAGTTATCTCTTACTGATTTATGGAATGGTTCAACATATCCTTCTTTTGCAAAATACCATTCACCTTCATACCAAAATTCAAATCCTGAATCTCTCATTACTATTGCCATTTTTTCACCGCTGGCGGTAACTAATTCGATAGGATTAAACACATTTTTTAATTCAATATTCCCTTCTTGTGTTATTGCTAATTCCATATTTTTATTTTAAAAATTATTTGCGATTAAAGAAATTTTTCCTTGTTGATACGTTTTTCCTTCCTTTTCTAAATTTTCTAATTTAGATTGGAATTTATAAACAAGATTTATGTCTTCGAACAATTTATATTTTGCTTTATTTCCATAAGTACCAAGTGAAGTGTGATACCAATAAACTACATACTTTTTCATATTTTAAAAATTGTTCTTTCGGAAGGTTTTTTACATTCAATTATTCTATAAAATCCATAAAATTTTTGAACAGAAACATCTAAAGTTATTGCCTCTTTATGATTCAATCTTAAACCATTTAGAAACTTTTTAAAATATTCTGTTGGAGTAAATTCTAAATTTTCCTCGTCCCAAAATCCAGCATTTTCTTCCGTTGCAAGTCTATACTTTACTTCTACTATCATTTTACAATATTTATTCCTTCATGAACGTGAACATTTACTGTTTTTTCTTTTTCCCAAAAAAATAAATAAGTCCACCAACTAAAGTATTTGTTTACCCAATTGACTGTATTCATTAATTTTTCATACTGTAAAAAATCATTTTCAGTACATAAATTTTCACCGCATTGTGGGCAAGGAACATTTACATAATTTACTAAATCATTTTTATTTTCTTCTGCCCAAGGAATATGAAATCCACAATTAGGATTATCACATACTACTAAATCAGTACCTTGATTGTCTATTTCGATTAATTTTTTCATGTTGTATTTAATTTTTTACCAAACCATATAAGTTTTTTCTCCATTTACAAGAATTTCATTAAATTCATTGAATTTTTCTATTTTTTCAATATTCTTTTCAATTATTGCACCATATAATGCTTGCTTAATCCCTATATTTTTATTAAAAGGATTATTTCCAGCAATTAACAATACATCAAATTTTACTTCTTTCGCAAATTTTTCAACAATTAAAAAAACAGTAGATAGAATTTTCATTAATTCTTTATAATTAGTTTTTTCCGCTTGAAAATTATTTTGATTTATTGAATAAGATACATTAAAAATTTTAAGTTTTTGCAATTGCGCATTATTCTTTAAAACTTTTTCATTCCCTGTTGCATCTTGAAAATTAATTGTTAAAGTACCTACATCTGTTTTAACTTTCCTAATAAATAAATTTCCCTTTGTAAAATTTATATTAGAAACATCATACGCATTTTCTAAATTCAATTCACCTACTTCATTTAAAGCAGCTTCACGCAATATTTTATGTGATAAATAATTTGACATAATTTTATTTTTCTATTGTGATTGCTTCTTTTGAAATATTATTTAAACTATAAACACCTACCGGAAAATTAGGGTCTCTAAATAACTCAATTTTATTTAATTTTGTTGTATCAATTTTTAAAATTTTTTGAGGCTCTTTATCTAATTCAAAAAATTGTTCTGATAAAACTTCAGCGCCTTTTAAATTTAAAGATAAATAAACTCTATCTGGATAATTAAATAAAAGATTTTTTGTTTTTGGGATTAAACCAATTCTAAGAATATTTTCTACATTTTTTGCATCTGTAACATGATATAAATAAATGGGAATATTTGAAACTCTTACATCATGTTTAGGCTCAAATTGAATACAAATTATTGAGTTTTCATTAACATATTCTTTTAACCTCTCAGGTGTAAATTTTTCAAAACCATCAAAAATAAGAAACTGTACTTCTTTTCTTAATTCTTCTCTTGTATAAATATCATGATCAATTTTATTATAATCTATTGATGTAGGATACCAACCATATAAATTATTACAATCTTGAATAAAATTTTTTAATAACCCATAATCAGAGTTTTTAAATTTCAAAAAGAAATATTTGTCGTCTATATCACCTTTAAAAACAAAAAATTTATATCTTTGAGATAAACTCCTTACAGTTGTTTGAACAGAATAAGAATGAATTAAACCTTCTGTTAAATATAATTTTTTACCTAATATTTCCATTTTTTTAATCTTTACTCTTTCCTTTTCTAAAGTTTCTTGCTCTAGGGTGGCGTGGTATTTCGTCCGAAGTTAGCTCTAAGTAGCAACAAGTAACCCATTTCCCAATATAATTTTGTTGATTATCCCAGATTTCTTTTTTAGCAGCATCTGTACCTAATTCACCCATTGGGTTAGCAAAAAAAGTATCAACGCCATTTGGCATAATACATTCAAAACTTCCAAGAGTATCTCCTGTAATAGACTTTTTAAACCCTATAATTTTGAATTCATCATCCATTAAAGGTTTATACTTAAAAATGTATTTTGAACGTTTAAATTCGTATGGCATTTCTGGCATTTTAATCATTAAGCCTTCAAATCCTTCATTAAGAAATTGTTGCATTAAATCATCGATTTCTTTTTCATTTGCAATTATTTCAATTTCTTCAACTGTTTTTATATTTTTTTCATCAGGAAAATACTTAATTATTTTTTTTCTTATTGAATATGGAACAGTCGTATCTTCAAGTATAATATCAAAAATATTAAATTGCATTAAACTTCTTAAAAATAATTTTTCTGGGGTAAGATTAACAATTGAAGCACAAGCAGAAGAAGTTAATTGAAATCCATTAAAATTATCTTCATATATCGCTTTAAAGCCATTACCATCTTTTTCAATTGCTTTTAAATTATGTGCGTATATTTCTCCATCTAAAATATAAGATGTTACTCCATATTTTTTATTCCAATAACCAATATTTTTATCAAAAACTTCTCTTACTCTTTTTTCAATATGTGGAAAACTTAAAGTTACATCACCACTTGAAGTATAGAAAATAACTTGTTGATTATCAACATAAATTCTTAGTCTCCAACCATCAATTTTTCTGGAGATACAAATTTTCTTACCCCTTATACTATCAGTTTGTTTTTTACTTCCGGCTTTTCCATCCAATGTATAACAACCTTTCTTTAAAGACCCATCACTAAGCAAACCTGTTGGGTGATATGTCTCCGCTTTCATTGGGGCATTTATCGTTAAAGTTTCTCCTTTAGTTTTAATTTGAGTAAAATCATTTACCCAACCACTTTTTACTTTTTTATCAATTTCAGTTTGTGCATCTGCTACTGCTTGCGTATAATGTGTGGTAGAATTTATTTTTCCCAAATTTAATCCGGTAAGAACATCTGTTTTAGTTTCAATTTTTTTACCTGTTTGTAAACCAGCATTTGAAATAATAGTAGAATAAGTACCATTATCAACTACTTGAATATCCCACTCTCTAATTCTTCCCATTGAATCAATTTGGTAAAATGTTTGTACTGTCATATTATTTCCTTTTTTGTTACACAAAGTTACAAAATTTTTTATCTACTTTTACATTAATTAAAAAATAAAAGCTGGATGACTAATAAAGATTTAATCAAACAATACATCAATACCGGGTTAGATATAGATAAGTATCAATTCAATAAGTTATCTAATTCTGAGAAAAAATCTTATATGAGAGCAAGAATTATGAGTTGTCGTGGTAATTATTTTAATTTACAAAATTATGAATTTGATTTATTGCCTGAAGATTTAGTAAAAGATGTAAAAGAAAAAGAATATCAAAAATTTTATCATGAATTAACAAGTGGCTTTTCTTCTTTTAATTGCAAAATAATTCCTGATGGAATTGAATTTTCAGAAAGATTTCATAGCATTTGGTTTGATTATTTACAAATATTACCACCTAATGTTAAAATTTTATAATAGAGGTAATGTTTTATTTAAAACTTTAAAAAACATACCTGAAGGTTTTGAATTTAATAACCGTGGCGATTTAGATTTTTCAAACATCAAAAAACTTTCTAAAAATATTATTTTTAATAATGGTGGAGATGTAAGTTTAAGATATCTTGAATATTTACCAGAAGGTATTGTTTTTAATAATAAAGGTGAAATTGAATTGCATAATTTAAAAGAATTTCCGGAAAATATAAAATTTACTACTAAAAAATATATTTATGTCAATTCAAAATTAAGAAAATTTCCGAAAGAATTAGAAGGTAAGATTTGCTATTACAATTAAAAAAGAGGGAATAAATCAATATTCCCTCTTTTTCTTTATTAACAAAAACAAAAATTTTTATCTTCTTTTACCAAATCCAGAACTACTGCTACTTCCAAAGCTTCTACTTGAACTAAAACTAGAGGATGAACTTCTACTACCAAATCCACTAGAGGAAACAGGAGTTGTTCTTACTGTAGGTGTAAAACTTCTTTGAGAAACAGTAGGTGTACTTATGCTAGTTCTATTACTTACATTTGTAACATTTGTCTTATTAACCACAGTTGTTTTATTTACAACAATAGTTTTATGAGTAGTTACATAAGTATTAACATTCGTTCTTAAATAATTTGTTCTATAAGTATTTACATGGTAAGAATGATATCTTGAAACTAAACCTGGATTATAATAAATATTCGGGTTAGAATGATAACGACCATAAACACTTCCCCAACCTCCGGAATTAAACAATGAATTAAAAATCAAATAATCCATAAAAAAACTTGTTGCACCATCGTGAACATAAACAACTTGCTGCCCATTATTTTCCATCACTTGATATTGTGGATTATAATTTTGAACAGGCGGTGGTGTAACAACTACAACAGGTTGAGGGCTTGTTTGATAAACCACGGGTTGTGATTGACAAGATAGCAAAAATAAAATTGCTAGAAAAAATACATACTTCATAATTCTTATTTTTTAGTTAATAAAAACAAAATAAAAAGGAGTGGATTAATTACTTTCTTTTCTCCACTCCTTAGGACTGTAATGGTTCAACCATAACATATTCTCCACCATTTGCATTTTAAAGATGCAAAAAACTTTTGTGGAGGTAGAACCAGCGACGGCTCTTCTGGAAATAGTAAAATTCATAAGTTACATTCATGTAAGTTTTTTATCGAGGTAATTACCCTCTATCCATTTTCTAATGGAGAAATTTGAAATTAACTTAGCACTTTTCACCCTTATAATTTCTATTCTTGAGTGTCAAACTTTTTTTAGTTGTTTGAATCAACCTGTTTCTCTAACCTCGAAACTTGTGGTTTGATGTGACTAAGCAGCCATAGCTACTCTATTCTTAGCAAAAGCCATGTTAATGATTTTTGCTCCA